>Ga0257125_1001485_pt1 | contig 23696 bp, 31 predicted proteins | sample SI106_200metaG_FD_190183 | JGI IMG/M metagenome (GOLD analysis project Ga0257125, IMG submission 190183) | Marine microbial communities from Saanich Inlet, British Columbia, Canada - SI106_200 | ecosystem: Environmental > Aquatic > Marine > Inlet | place: Canada: British Columbia | collected... | reverse complement strand
CAGGACCATTAACCAACTTATTCTTATACTTATTATTTACATATCTAGTTAAAGCTAAATTAGTGAACAGAAAATACTATAGGATTTTGATGATATCTGCAAAACTAAACATTTTCTTAGCAATTTTCAATATGATACCTATTCCTGGATTTGATGGTGCACATTTTTTCTCATCTTTGTTTACATACTTTGGATTGTAGATTTTTTACAACAACAATCTTTAAATAAATTAAGTTGTTTTGTTTTGTATGCAAACAAAATACATTGTGGTAGCAGGAGGGGTAATGAGTGGTGTTGGAAAAGGTGTTACTACAGCTTCTATCGGAAAAATTCTTCAAAATTATGGTTATAAAACAACCGCTATTAAAATAGACCCTTACATAAATTGTGATGCGGGAACTTTACGACCTACTGAACATGGAGAAGTTTGGGTTACAGATGATGGTGGAGAAATAGACCAAGATCTAGGTAATTATGAAAGATTTCTAGATTTAGATATTCTAAAAAATAATAATATAACAACAGGACAAATCTACGGTTCAATAATAGACAAAGAAAGAACAGGAGAATATTTAGGAGAAACAGTTCAATTCATTCCTCATGTTCCTGAAGAAATTAAAAAAAGAATCAGACAAGCATCTGGAGATTTTGACATTTGTTTAATAGAAATAGGTGGAACAATTGGAGATTTTGAAAACATTCCTTATTTATTTGCAATGAAAAGCCTTGAAAGAGATATTGGCAAAGAAAATCTCATATACATGTTAATAACATATCTTCCTGTAATGGGTCATCTAGAAGAGATGAAAACAAAACCCACCCAACAAGCAATAAGACTTTTATCAGAAAATGCAATTTTTCCAGATTTTATAATTTGTAGGGCAGTAAGAGCTTTAGATGAAGTTAGAAAAAAGAAAATAGAAACATATGCAAACATTGCTTCTGAATTTGTTATTTCAGAACCAGACGTAAAAACAATATATGATGTTCCTTTAGACTTAGAAAAAGAAAAATTAGGATTAAAAATATTAAAAAAATTCAACATAGGACCTAAAAAAGAACCCAATTGGGAAAACTGGGAAAAACTAGTTAGTGCAATCAAAGAACCAAAGATCAAAAAGAAAATAGCAATTATAGGAAAATATTTTGATATTGGTGATTATAACCTTATAGATTCTTATATTTCTGTAAACCAAGCAATTATTCATGCTTGCAGTTTACTAGATGTAGGTCCAGAAATTGAATGGATTGACAGTAAAAAACTAGAGGAAAGCCAAGAGGAAATTAATAATCTAAAAAATTATGATGGTATTATTATACCAGGCGGATTTGGGAAAAGTGGTGTAGAAGGAAAAATAAAAGCAATCAACTTTGCAAGAACAAATAACATACCATTCTTAGGATTATGTTTAGGAATGCAATTAGCAGTTATAGAATTTGCTAGAAATGTTTGTAATCTAGAAAAAGCACATTCCACAGAGATTGATGAGAAAACACCTTCACCAGTTATAGACATTTTAGAAGAACAAAAAGAAATATTACATAAAAGTAGATATGGGGCTTCTATGCGTCTAGGCGCATATCCTGCAAAATTAAAAGAAAACACAAAAATCTGGGAATTATACAACAAACAAGAAGAAGTTTCAGAAAGACATAGACATCGTTATGAAGTTAATCCAAAATTTATTTCACAGTTAGAAGAAAAAGGACTTGTTTTCTCAGGAGCATCTCCAGATAGAAAACTAATGGAGTTCTTAGAACTTCCAGACCATAAATTCTTCTGTGCAACACAATCTCACCCAGAATTCAAATCAAGATTCGGAAAACCAGCACCTTTATTTTTCGGATTTATTAAGGCCATGGTCTAAATCAAATTCATTTATCTTCTCAATCATAACTTTAAATTTAGGATTTTTAGAATCACAAAAGAAAGCTCTACAAGCTTCAGGTCTTTTATCATGTATAGAACAATTTCCATTTTCTAGATAAATACAACTTCCATCTTCTCGTTGTGTAATAATATTTGCACCACAAAGCTCAGCCTCAGAAAAATCTTCAACCCTCTCAAATTCTTCAAACTGGGTTTTATATCTCAAAGATTTATATTCTTTCTCTGTTAAATTAATAAGAAATAACTTACAACATACACCACATTGAGAACATCTCATATAAATAGTATCTATCAAACATATAAAAAGACTTTGTTTTAAATTAATAATTTTTTTACAACAGACCTAGTAAAATAACAAATACTATTCCAGCTATTAAAGAGAAGATTGTTTTATGATCTGTGTTTTTACAACATGAACAAGGAATTATTTCATCACTAGTTATGTAAATCATTAACCCCGCAGTTGCTCCAGCAATAAGACCTATAAAATTATTTGAGATATATTTATACAGTTGATTAGCAAATATAAATCCTATAATAACAGGTATACTTGTTGAAGAAGACACTAAAAATGATTTTAATCTTTTTTTTGTAACATGAAAATATGGTGCTGAAGTACAAATCCCTTCAGGAATATTATGTACTGCTATTGCTAAAGCAATAACTACACTAACTTTTGCTCCTGAAACAGCACCAAGTGCAATTGCCATTCCTTCTGGAAAATTATGTAAAAATATTCCAATCAATAAGTATGTAGCTGTTTTTCTTAATTTTCCACCTTGTTCTTGTTCACATAATTCAGGATGTATATGTGGGATAAGTCTATCAACTACAAACATAATAAAAGAACCTAAAAGGACTCCACATACTGTAATCCAAACCGACGAAATTTCTATACTTTTTGGAATTAATTCTAAGAAAGAAATTGCTAGCATAACCCCTCCTGCAAACGCAAGCATATTATACATAAATCTTGGAGAAGGTTTTTTTATAACCCCTATTAAAGATCCTATTATTGGACCTAATACAGAAATAATCACAATTATCAACAAATTGTTATCCATACTTTGCTTATTAATAATGTATTATAAATATCTTTCTTTTTACCACAATACCATAAGCTTATAAAGGGACCCGTACTTGGGATGTATATGAGAAGGTTCGATAATGATAGAAAACCGGGAAGGGACAGAGGTTCCAGCAGAGGCTCAGGCAGAGGTAGAGGCCGAGGCAGAGATAGAGATTCTGGTGGATTCGATCAAAGAGATTCTGGTAGTAGATTTGGCGGTAGAAGGGAAAGACCTGAAATGCACCAAGTAATTTGTGATAAATGTGGTGTAGAATGTGAAGTTCCTTTTAAACCAACTTCAAGTAAACCTGTTTATTGTAGTGATTGTTTTGAAAAAAACGAAGGTTCTTCTTCAAGAGGAGGCAGATCAGGCCCATCTTCAGGAGATTTAGAACAAATTAACAATAAACTTGACAAGATCATGCAAGCATTAGAAATCGAGTAATTCTTTTTAAAAATCAACTTCTACATACAATTGATTTAAAGAATTTTTCTTGAAATTTAATCAAAGAAATAATCTCTTTATCAGAAAAATCTTTTCCTTTTGGAACTACAATTAATTTATCATCTTCATCATCATCTCTTTTTATTATAGCAATACAAACTCCTTCAAATTCTTTTAAGGGCACATTAATTCCTAGAACATATGCATCAAGATCATCTCCATCAGGTGCTTTTATTCCTTCTATAAATCCATAATTAACAGGATATATATAATCATATTCAGGGTGTTTTGAACCTAATGGTCTATCTATCTTAACTTTAACTTCACTACCAATTAAATTTTTAATATTTTTATAATTCATTTTTAATTTCTTTAATCAAATCATTAACAAAATCCATTGAACCATCATTCAGAATTATAACATCATAGTTTTCTTTAAACTTCTCCAACAATATTTTCTCTTTTTTCTTATGCTGGGAAATCGAAGATTTCCGGCATCCTGAAAATCCGAGGGGATTTTTATGACTCAAAAAACCAATTTTAATTATAGAATTATGTTCTAACCCTTCACTCATACCTAAATCCCCAATATTATCGCCTAATAACAAAACATTTTTACGATCTTCAACTTCTTTATAATAAGCAGTATCTTTTATTGCATATTCATTTTTATTAAAAGTATGAATTATTTTTGATTTGTAGCTAATAACTTTTCCACTTTCATCAAACTCTAAAAAATTAGAAATAATATGCATATTTTTACTTAACATATTTTTCATTTCTAAAAACCCTTTAATAATATCACCTAATCCAGCAGAAAGTATAAGCAAAGGGATCTCTTTTTTCTTTAATAACTTAATAAATTCCTCCCCTTTATCTCTCAATTTAATCTTATTTGTATCAATTATTTTTTTTAAAATATTTTTATTCAATCCATACTCAACAAATAAATCAAGATGCTTACTCCACCATTCAAGCATCTTAACATTCTTCTCTTCTAAATCAATATTAGGATCAACTTCAATTGGATTGTATTTATGATAAAGCTCATAAGCTTTTTTAGTATATTCTTCACTAAGATATTTTTGCTTTCTTATCCAAGCATAAGAACTATGAGCCTCTTTCCCTTCAATAAAAGCATTAGTCAAAGTTTTATCAAAATCAGCAAGAACATGAAAATTACCACAACCAGCGCTAATAAACTCTTGTTTTTTCCTTTCAAACTCTTCCTCATTAACTATTATTATATCCTTCATAATAAAAAAGAAAAAAACCAAGTATAAAAGCATTTTGTAAATATAAACCAAAACCAATAGAAAAAAATAGTTTTTCTAGGGTATTCGGAAATACTTGTATTTCCGAAAACTTTTTAAAACAATTACTTATCTTAATCTGTATGGGGGAAGAAGAACATCTAAAAACTACAGAAGAGAGTACTGAAATGCATAATTCTACAGAAGAACATACAGAACATCAAGAAACAGAACATAAAACAGAAGAAACAGAACACAAAGTAGAAGAAAAACCTCAAGAAGAAAAACCAAAACATTCGAACGAAAGTGAGAATGGGTTGGAAAAAACAAAGGTTTTTCCAAAAAAAGAAAGAAAACCTTTCAAACAAAGAATAAAAGATATATATATAGATGATTACAAAAAACTATTAATAATACCTTTCACAATTCTAATTTTAGCTTTAATTCTAACATCAATTCAAATAGCAACAACAGGAGATTTTGTTGATAAAGATGTAAGTCTTAAAGGTGGAATCACAATAACAATTAATTCAGATGATCAATTAAATTTAGAAGAAGTAGAAAACTTTCTTAAAAATAAATTTCCAGATGCAGATATTGCAGCTAGGTCTCTAAAACAAGTAGGAAAACAAGTAGGTATTGTCATTGACGGTTCTGAAAATTTAGATGCAGAAGAAGTAATTCAAGAACTATCCAAAGAAATTGGAGAGATAAAAGAAGAAGATTATAGTGTTGCTGCAATGGGTTCTAGTCTAGGTTCAACTTTTTTTAAAGAAACACTAAAAGCAATTTACATTTCATTCTTATTCATGGGTATTGTTATTTTCTGGTATTTTGGAGATGGTACAAAAACAAAATTAATAACATCTTTACTAACAGTTATAGCAGCAACATTAATGTTTGCAGGCACATCATCAATTATCAAAGACATCTTAGCATATATAATAGGAATAACATTAATAGTAACATACATAAAAAATAGTACACCAAGTTTTATGGTTATCTTAAATGTTTTCTCAGATATCTTAGTTACATTAGCAATTGTAAATTTATTTAATATAAAATTATCAACAGCAGGAATCGCAGCTTTCTTAATGATCATTGGTTATTCAGTAGATACAAATATTCTATTATCAACAAAACTTCTTAAAAGAAAAGAAGGATCAACAACAGAAAGATTATTCAGTGCTATGAAAACAGGAATGACAATGAGTTTTACAACTCTGGCAGCTGTAACAATAGCTTTAATCTTTTCTCAATCTGCAACAATAAAACAAATCATGGTTATTTTATTAATAGGACTATTAGTAGACATGTTATATACATGGATACAAAACGCAGGAATCTTAAGATACTATCTAGAAAAAAAGAAATACAAAAATGAATTTTAAAACAAAAAAAATATTTACAAATGTTAAAGTAATAATTGTTTTAGTAGCAGTATTGCTAGCTTTAGTAGCAATTCATCCTGTTCCAAATGCAAAAGGTGTTGCAATAAGAAACGTTCTATTAAACAGTTCAGCTTCAATAGCAGGAATAGAAAGTCCAAAACCAACATCTTCTCCAACAAGTAAAGAAAGAATGCTATCTATGAATAATGAAATTATAGAAGACATCACAGACTACTACGAATTTACTAACAAATTAGAACCAAACAGAACTGTTCAGATTAAAACAAATAAAAAAATCTACAGATTAACAACAAAACCTCTCTTAAATATAACTTATTTAGATGAAAAAGAACCAAAGATAATAGAAGAGATAATACAAGTTAACAAAACAATTAATGGAACATTAACATTAGTTAACGAAACAATCAACAAAACAATTCTAGTTAATAAAAAAATAGAAACAGTTATCGGAACAGAAGAGCTCGGTTTAAGTGTATATAATGCTCCTAAAACAAATATAAGAAAAGGTTTAGATCTTCAAGGTGGAACAAGAGTATTACTAGAACCAGAAGAAGAATTAGATCAAGACGGAATGGACATTTTAATTGAAAATATGAAATACCGTCTTAATATTTATGGTTTAAGTGATGTTGTAGTAAGGGAAACAAGCGACTTATCAGGCAATCAATATATATTAGTTGAAATTGCAGGAGCAAACAAAGAAGAAATAAAAGAGTTAATGTCTAAACAAGGAAAATTCGAAGCAAAAATAGCAAACGAAACAGTTTTCAAAGGGGGCCAAGATATAACTCATGTTTGTAGATCAGCAGATTGTTCAGGAATAGATCCAGCAACAGGATGCGGTATGCAAGGTAGTGATTGGGTTTGTAGATTTAGATTTTCTATATCATTAAGTCCTGATGCAGCACAAAAACAAGCAGATGAAACAGATAAGCTAGATATCATAAGTGAAAACAATAATGATTATCTAAGTGAAAAATTACAATTATTTTTAGATGATGCGAAAGTAGATGAACTAAACATCGGATCAGATTTAAAAGGAAGAGCAGTAACAGACATTCAAATTTCTGGAAGCGGACAAGGAAAAACACAACAAGAAGCAATGTTTAATTCTCTAGAAAACATGAAAAAACTTCAAACAATATTAATAACAGGAAGTCTTCCTGTAAAACTTAACATTGTTAAAACAGATAACATATCACCTTCACTAGGAGAAGAATTCATTAATTCAGCAATCTTAATAGGTTTATTAGCAATATTAGGTGTATTAATTGTTGTTTCTTTAAGATACAGAAAACTAAAAGTTGCTATTCCAATAATCATAACTTCGATAATAGAAGTAACATTATTATTAGGTGTTGCAGCCATAATTGGATGGAATTTAGATTTAGCAGCAATCGCAGGAATCATAATAGCAGTAGGTACTGGTATTGATCATCAAATAATTATTACAGACGAAACACTTAGTGGAGAAAATTCAGAATCACACGATTGGAAAAAGAGATTAAAAAACGCATTCTTCATAATTATGGGCGCATTCTTTACAACAGTATTTGCAATGTTCCCTCTTTTATTTGCAGGAGCAGGTTTACTTAAAGGATTTGCAATAACAACAATGATAGGGGCATTTATTGGGGTATTTATAGCAAGACCAGCTTATGCAGCAGTTATAGAAATATTATTAAAGGAGTAAATTAATAAAAAAAGAAGGTGAAAAATTGACAACATTAGTTCTATCATTGGGAGGATCATTAATAGTTCCAGATAAAATAGACGTTAAATTTCTTAAAAACTTTAAAAAAACAATCTTAAACTTCACAGCAAAAAAAAATAAAGTAATTATCATTTGTGGTGGTGGAAAAACTTGTAGAATTTATCAAAACGAGTGCAAAAAAATATCCACTACATCAAACAAAGAATTAGATCTATTGGGTATAAAAGCAACAATGCTAAATGCTCAACTTGTTAAAGCAATCTTCGGAGACAAAGCAATATTAATTGGAGATCCTGAGAAAAAGATAAAAACCAACAAAAAAATAATAATAGGAGCAGGATGGCTTCCTGGATATTCTTCAGATATGGATGCGGTTTTAGTTGCTAAGAATTTCAAAGCAAAAACATTAATCAATTTATCAAATGTACAATATATTTATAATAAAGATCCAAACAAATTCAAAGACGCTAAAAAAATAAAACAAACAACCTGGAAAAACTTCCAAAAAATAGTTGGAACCAAATGGATACCTGGAAAAAATACCCCTTTTGACCCAATTGCAACAAAATTAGCAACCAAACTAAAATTAAAACTCTTATTTATGAATGGAGATATAACTAACTTTAATAATTTCTTAAATCATCAAAATCGAAGATTTTCGGGATGCCGGAAATCGCAAGAGATTTCCAAGCAGAATAAACCTTTCAAAGGAAGTATTGTTAATTAAATTTAGTTCAAAACAATTATATTGCCCCTACCTTTTTTTATTCTTTTAACAATTTTCTTTGATTCTAATTCAGAAATCACTAAAGAAATTTTTGCTTCTGATAAAGGGAACTCATTTCTTATATCTTTTTGAGTTACCCTATTACCTTCTTTTTTAATAAATTCTAAAATATCATCTGCCAAATCAGAAACATTAACTTTCTCTATTTTTTCAGAAGTTTCCTCCACTTTTTGTTTCACTTCTTTCATAGATTTTTTATTTTTTATTGTGAAGTATATAATAAAAATAACTATAGCAAAAATAACAACAACGATTACTATATCAAAATAATTTATCTTTGCCTCAAAATAACTATCATCTATGTTTTCATCTATATCTTCTAGTAATTCTTCTTCATCTCCTAAATAAGGAAATAAAATCAAATCAAGGATAAATGTTCCTTGTTTTTTTATTTCTATAGATTCTTTAGTGGTTTCTTTTAACCCTCCTTCATCATAATAAGAAGCGCCTATAACATAACTACCCAAATCCAAATCAAAACTATAAGTTCCATCTTTCGATACTATTGTTTGTAATGGTTCGGAATTAACACTGATTATAGTATTATTTCTTTCTTCTAAATCAAAAGAATAAACACTTCCACGAATAGTTGCCCCTTGTACTATATTAACAAATAATAAAAGAATAAATAAGTATAATATTTTCCTGTTCATTTTAAAAATATAGTTAGATATGCCTTATATAAACTTTTCTTTATTTAAAAAGCCTTATTTAGCCTTTATAAAGTTTTAAAAGCCCAAAAAAACTTTTATAAAGTTTTAAAACATCTAATCAAGTTTTAAATTCTATTAAAAAAAAGTCTTTTTATAAACAAAATAGATAATCTAATTCTAGCGCAAACACGCAAAAAAAATTATAAATAAAGCAGAGGAGAAAAAAATGAAACAAACAATGAGTGTTTTTTTAGTAGTCCTTTTGGTTTTAAGTATAATGCCAATAGCACTTGCTGAAGAAACTGAAGAAAAAGAAGGCCTAACAAACAAGTATGGAATTATTAATAACAACAAGTATGGTGTTGTTAAAAACAAAGTGGGCGAAGTAGACAAAAATAAATTTAGAGAAGAAAATAAAGAAGACATAAAACACAAGTATGAAATTACCAAAAAACAAGTAATTAAAAACAAAGAAAAATACATGGAAGTTAAAAAAGATTATAAGAATGTGCAAAACAATTATAAAGAAGCAAAAACCAAATGGGGAATAGTAAAAGAATCATCCACTAGATGTAGAGAAGACGAATCTGAGAAATGTACTCAAGTTAGAAAAACAGTAAAAGTAGAATCTAAGGAATTTTTAATCAAATCTTCTGAGAGGGTACTAACGATTCTAGAGAATTTAAAAGAAAAAATAGAATCTTCAAAAAATCTTGAAGAAGAAATAAAACAAGAAAGATTAGAAGAAATAAAACAAAGCATTTCTGAAGTGACAGAATCAAAAGAAATTATTGAAAACCTAAATAATGAAAGTACTCTTGAAGAAATAAAAGAAGCATCTCAAACTTTGAACAATGCTTGGAAAACTTCTCAAAAAACAGCAAAAGTAGGGGTTGGAAGATTAGCTAATGCTAAGATTGGTGGAATAATTATAAAATCTGAAAAACTTGATGAAAGATTAAACAAGATTGTAGGGGAAATGGAGAAAAACGGACAAGATACAGAAGAAGTTAAATCACTTATCGAAGACTTTAATGAAAAAGTGGGATTTGCAAAAGAAAATCACGAAAAAGCAAGAAAAAAATACAGTGAAGCCAATTCTCCTAATAAAGTAGACAATGTAATGAATGAAGCACACGAATTCATGAAAATTTCACATAATCACCTAAAAGAGTCTCATAAACTATTAAAAGATATTGTAAGAGAAGCAAGGCCTAAACAACCTTCAGAATAAAATTTGTCTTTGGAGGTAAATAAAAATGAAAAAAATAATTTTAGTGTTTTGTTTGATAGCTCTAGTGGCAGGGTGCACATCTAAACAAATGCCAACACCACAAAGATCTTCTAATGGAGAAGAAATATCTGAAGTAGATTCTATACAACAAGAAATCACAGAAATTGACGATTTAGAAGAAGAATTAGGTTTAAAAGAGCTAGAAGATCTTGAAAACGAATTAGAAAATCTTATTTAATTTTTTTCTTAAAGAATAAACCTTTCAAAGGAAGTATTGTAAATTAACCCAAAAAGAGATCATTAGGGGGGTCCCCTTCTTGATATCTATGATAACGATTTGATTCAATACAATTATGTCTTTTAGAACATCTTGTACCACAATAATTCCACCCAATATAAGGTCTTATTTTTTCTTGAAAAAATTCTGAATGAACTAAACTTATCTCAGCAACTTTAAGACTCACAGTATGGTGCTGTCTTTCTCCCTCAAACCATTGATGTCTATGTACATGTTCAGTTATAACTTCATCGCCTTCTTCTAAAAGAACATTAACAGCATCAACTAAGTCACAAGTCATTTGTATTTATATATTAAATTTAATTCTTTAAAAACTTTCTGAATTATTTTTAAATGAAATAGAAAATTAAAAATTTTCTTATCATAAAATTACTTTGTAATTTATATGAAATCAGAAATCTTATGTTTTACTTCTTCATGCCATAACCATCCTAATAAGATAACAGCATCTAAAGCAATTGGTAAATCTTTCATACCAAATGAATTTAGTATATGAATCCCCCATCCTTGAAGTGTAAACGGAAATAACCACATAATTCCACTATGACTTCCCCCACCCAACAAAAAATCTAAAAAAATATGTAAAAATATAGCAAAACACGCAACATAAAAATATACAGCAAACTTCTTTTTCTTATTAGCCCATAAAATAACTCCTGGAATCAAAAACAATAAAGCAAACAAAGGCGTATGTAACACACCTCCATGTTGAAGTAAAGCAGGAACACTAAAATTAAAAAATTGACTAATCATCCTAATTGGAATATCTAAATCAGGCAACAACCCAAAAACCCCTGCTAAAAAAACAGTATGTAATGTAAAATATTTCTTATGTTTTGTAACATAATCCCTATATAATCCAACTAATATTACACTAATTAACACATGAGTTACTGCTAATGGCATATTTTTTTTTAGTTTAATATATATTTAAACCTTTCGAACAAGAAACTTTATAAACAATTAATTCATTCTCCTTTTTATGGTGGCTATGGTGTAATCTGGTTAGCATAGGAGATTGTGGATCTTCTAGTTCGGGTTCAAATCCCGATAGCCACCCTTTTTTAATCTTCCACACCCTTTTTTAATCTTCCACACCCTTTTTTAATCTTCCACACCCTCCTTAAAACAGTAAGCTTTATAAACAAACCCCTTATTCTCATATATAATTAAACCCGAGTTAACGCGTTTATAGGGTGGTATTAATATTGCGTTTTCTCAAAATATAAAAAATGGCTGAACAAAAACAAGAAAAAAAACAAGATGATTTTAAACATGTAGGAAACAAAGTTTCCGAGCATGCTCAAAAATCTCAAGAAGATTTTAGACATTTTATTAGAATATCTAATACTGATTTAAATGGAAATTATAAACTAGAAAGAGCTCTAACTAAAATAAAAGGAGTAGGCTTTCAATTTGCTAACGCTATTTGTTCTGCATTAAAACTTAATCCAGACGAACAAACAGGTTATATCAAAGAAGAAACAATCAAAAGAATTGAAGAACTATTAAAAGATCCTTTAAAATTCAGCATCCCCCTTTGGTTAATCAACAGAAGAGGAGATTATGAAACAGGAGAAGACAAACATTTACTTTCTTCGGATCTTGATTTTGCAAAAGATAATGATATCAAACGTATGAGAAAAATAAAATCATACAAAGGTATGAGACACTCAAAAGGACTTCCAGTTAGAGGACAAAAAACAAAATCTAACTTCAGAAGAAACAAAGGAAAAGGAAGTTTAGGGGTTAAGAGAAAAAAAGGAGCAAAATCCGGTAAAACATAAAAATGGGAGATCCAAAAAAACAAAGGAAAAAGTATAAAAGTCCTAGTCATCCATGGCAAAAAGCAAGACTAGAAGATGAAAGCAAACTTGCTATAGAATATGGATTAAAAAATAAAAAAGAAATATGGAAGATGGTTTCTATTCTTAAAAATTTTACAAACCAAAGTAAAAAATTAGTTACTTTAACAACAAAACGAGCAGAAACAGATAAACTAAGTTTAATAAAAAAATTAAAATCACTTAATCTTTTAAAAGAAAACCAAGGCTTTGAAGAAATTCTAAATTTAACTGTGAGAGAGATCATGGAAAGAAGACTTCAAACAATAGTTCACAGAAAAGGTTTAGCAAAATCAACAAAACAAGCAAGACAACTTATTAATCATGCTCATATAATGATAGGGGATAAAAAAATAACATCTCCTGCTTATTTAGTTAATATAGCAGAAGAATCAAAGATTAGTTTTACTTCAGGAAGTTCATTCTCAGATCCAGAACACCCTGAAAGAGTTGTAAAAGAATTGAAGGCTCCTAAAAAGAAAACACCAAAAGAAGATAAGAAAGAAACCAAAGAAAAACCTAAAAAAGAATCAACATCAAAAGAAGATAAGAAAGAAACCAAAGAAAAACCTAAAAAAGAATCAAAAGAAGAAAAGAAAGAAGTGAAAAAAGAAGAAAAACAAGAAACTAAAAAATGAGAAGAGAAAGAGAATCAATAAAATGGGGAATAGCACATATTTATTCTAGTTATAATAATACAATAATTCATATTACAGATATTACAGGTACAGAAACAATTGCTAGAACCTCTGGTGGACAAGTTGTTAAAGCAGACAGAATGGAATCTTCACCAACAGCAGCAATGATGGCTGCAAAAAGAGCAGCAGAAATTGTAATGGAAAAAGGAATAAACGGAATTCATGTTAAAATAAGAGCACCAGGAGGACACAACGGTCCTTCAAATCCAGGTCCAGGGGCTCAAGCAGCTATACGGGCCTTATCAAGAATGGGACTTAAAATAGGCATCATAGAAGATGTTACTCCTATACCTCATGACGGGTGCAGAAAAAAAGGGGGTAAAAGAGGAAGGAGGGTATAAAATGGAGATAAGATTATTAGATAAAAACGAAGAAAGTAAGAAACTATCTTTTGTTTTAAAAGGAACAAACACCAATTTTGCTAATTTATTAAGAAGATATATTGTTGAAAAAGTTCCAACAATGGCTATAGAAGAAGTAGAATTTAAAGATAATTCTTCAGCTTTATATGATGAAGTGGTAGGACATCGTCTTGGATTACTTCCTCTCTCAACAGACTTAAAAAGTTATTTTAAAATCAAAAAATGTAAATGTGATGGAGAAGGATGTAATAGATGTACTCTAAAATTAACTCTAAAAGCAGATGGTCCTGGAACAGTACTAGCATCAGAATTAAAGAGCAAAGATCCAAAAGTAAAACCAATTTATCCAAAAACACCAATTACTAAATTACTTAAAGATCAAAAAATGGAATTTTTAGCAACAGCAGTCTTAGGTCAAGGAACAGATCATGTTAAATTTTCACCAGGATTCGCATTTTATAAATATAAACCAGAAATAAAAATCAATAAAAATCCTAACAATGCAGAAGAAGTAGCAAAAGGTTGTCCATTAAATGTATTTGATTTAAAAGATGGAACTTTATCTGTAAATAGAGATAATCTAATGAAATGTCATTTATGTAATCAATGCGTTGAATTAGCAGATCCTTCAAACTCAATAGAATTAGAAAATAACACAGACATTATTTTTAATGTAGAAAGCTGGGGCCAATTAGGTTGCAAAGAGATGGTATTAACAGCACTAGAAGAGTATGGTAATGATTTAAAAGAATTTGAAGATCTCCTTAAAAAAACTAAGTAATAAAAAATGATAGCAAAAACAAACGATCATTTAATTGGTCTTATTCAGGAATTAAAGAAAAAAGCAATTGAAACAGATACAAAAATGTTCAAAAGAATTGCAACAGACCTAGAAAAACCTACAAGGATTAGAAGATCTGTAAATTTAAGTAGAATTAATAGGTTTACAAAAGAAAACGAAGTAATTATAGTTCCTGGAAAAGTTTTAGGTACAGGAGACCTAGATCATTCATTAACAATTGCAGCATATAAATTTTCATCCTCAGCTTTAGACAAAATAAATAGTTCAAAATCAAAAGCAATAAGCATTAATGATTTAATAAGCGGAGAAATTAAAGGTAAAAAAATAAGGATAATTGGATAAAATGATAATTGACGGAACAAATCTAATATTAGGAAGAGCATCAGCATTTATTGCTAAGCAAGCATTAATGGGGGAACAAGTAGATTTAGTTAATTGTGAAAAAATGGTTATAACAGGAACTAAAAAAAACGTTATTGCAAAGTATAAAAGAAAAAAAATAATGGGAGTTCCATCAAAAGGACCATATCAACCAAGAAGACCCGATATGTTTGTTAAAAAAGTTATAAGGGGAATGCTTCCTTACAAACAATTTAAAGGAAGACAAGCACTTCAAAAAGTTAAATGTCATATAGGTTCTCCAGAAGACATTAAAGGAGAATCAAAATCTATAAAAAAAGCAGAAGTTGATAAAGTACCAAATTTAAAATATATATGTATAGAAATAGTATGCAAGGAGTTAGGATGGCAAAAATAATTCATACAAAAGGAAAAAGAAAAAGAGCAGTTGCTCGTGCAACACTAAAAGCAGGAACAGGAAAAGTAAGAATAAATGGTGACTTAATAGATACAATTCAACCAAAATTAGTTAGATTAAAAATAAGAGAACCTTTAATCTTAGCAGGAAGTGTTTCTGAAAAAGTCGACATTAGTGTTAATGTTAATGGTGGCGGAATAATGTCACAAGCAGACGCATCAAGATTAGCAATTGCAAAATCATTAGTTCAACACTCAAAGAAATTAGAAAAAGCATTTTTAGATTATGATAGACAACTTATTGTTGCAGATGTAAGAAGAAAAGAAACATCAAAACCAAACTGTCATGGAAATGCTCGTGCAAAACGACAAAAATCGTACAGATAAGGTGATATAAAATGATAATACCTATAAGATGTTGGAGCTGCGGAAAACCTCTTGCCCATTTATGGGACGAATTTAAAGAAAGATTAGAGAAAGAAGGGGAAGAAAACAGAAAAAAGATCCTAGATGATTTAGGTCTTGAAAGATATTGTTGTAGAGCAATGTTCTTAGGTCATGTAGATTTAATTGACACAGTATCAAGATTTAAGAAATTTTAATTTTTTCTTAATTTTTTACTACTTTTAAGTACTATTAATGCAAATATTTATAATATACGATATAATATCTTCTTTCTATGGATAGTACTTCACATTGGAAAAAAGAATCTTTGGAACTTTGTTTTTCTCGTTTCCGTACTGAAAATAATGGTTCTATTGTAAGATATGATTTAGAAATACCAACTCAAGAAAAACATTCTATTGGTATTCAGAGTGCTTTGTTGGAAAAAAGAACTCCTTCGGATTCTTCTTTAATTCATTATTCTCATTTTTATGATGATTCTTCTTATTTTTCTAGAATGGTTCCTTCTGCAAATCTCAAGGTTTGTTTAAATATTGAGGGATGCCAGGTTAATCCTAAATTTAAGGGGAGAGTTCAGTATAGACTCAAATTAGGATTTCAAGATATATTAGATGGTGTTTTTGTTTTAGCAAGATCTTATGCAGATACCCCTTTAGACATTGATCTTAATTTTGATGCTTGGTGTAGTATCAAACATCAACTAGAGGCAAGACTGGGCCAGGTAAAACCTTTACTTGAAATAAATGAGAGGGTTTTTAGAGCATATGAACAATTTGTAGCTGAGTCCAATATAGATAATTATGAAAAATTAATAAAAGAAACAAAGTCCTCTGATGATATTTCTCCTTCTATATTGAATATCCCTAACATAACTTTGGATAGTAAATATATTCATTTTTTAGGTGGATATTTTAATGAAGATTTAGAAAGAGGGCAAATAGAAATTTATCTTAACCAGGCTTTATCCCTTCTTGCGTTTTGCGAAGATAATGAAAAAAATGCTACAATTGGTTTACATAATTTTTTGAATTTCATTTTAAATAATAGAACTTCTGTTTTGGTTTATCCCCCTACTCGAAAAAATATAGATGGGGATCCCCATGAGGTTAATTCGGAAAGGCCTCTTACACATAATGAGTTTTCTGTATTAAGGCCTTATCTAGACGATCTTTTAACAACCTTTCCAGAAGATTTGGGATCTCCTTTCCGAAAAAGAGATTTTTATTTAGATCAACTTAGAAATGGAAATGTGATTTTAAAGGAACATTAATTTTATATCCAACCAATAAGCATAGCTAATCCTAATAACACTAAAACAATTCCAGCAACTAAGTGTAGTAGTTTAATATGTTTATCTTTCCAACCAGTTACATCTTCTACCCTTTTCATACCAAAGTAAACCAATAATGTAACTATTAACATAGGTAAAACAAAAATAATATTGTAAAGAATCAACCAAGGAAATGATTTGATCCAATCAAGTGAAGATAAAATATTTCCAACAACTAAATAAGGTCCAATTGTACAAGGCAATAAAAATAAAGTTACAAATATTCCAATTATAAAAGCACCACCCGGACTTGTAATATTTTCAATCATTTTTTTTGCTAAAGGCCTCATCTTAATAGGCATTTCAGTAGCAAAACTACCTGGTTTATATTTGAAAAAATCCTTAAGATTCATTAATCCAATAAGGATAGCAACTATAGCAAATAATATTCTAACATAGATACTTATACTCACAAAATAAGATTCAAGAGCTTTAAAGAATTGAATAATTATGCCACCATAAATAAGATAAGTTATAAAAACAGCACTAGTAAAAGCCAACCCACCCAACAAAACATTTTTTTTCTTTGAAGGATCTTTTGCAAGCAAAGCAATTAAAGCCATTGCTAAAACAGCTAAAGCACAAGGATTAATAGAATCTGCAACAGCCAAAGCAACAATAGCACCTAATGTTAATCTTTCTTTTTTATCTTCTTTAATCTCACACGATTTTACTTTATCAAAAGGGGAATCGCAACATTCATCAATACATTCTTTTATTTTTTCTTCTATTTCTCCACCAATTTTATCACTAAAACCAATAAAAACATCATCACCTACAAAAGTCATAGGAACCCCTCTAAAAGATTCACCATATTCTTCAGCCATTACTGTGGCTAAATGTCTATTAGACTCATCAGAATAAACCTCATATGAAATTATATTAAGATTATACTCATCTTTAATATCTTCCAAAAAAACTTCTAGATCAGCACAATGAGGACATCCATCTCCATAGAAAACAACAATATCCGTAGAGTTCTCAGCAAGAACAGAAGTTAAACTAATCAAAAAAACAATACTCAATAGAAACAATCCTTTATTCATATACTTTCTTCTTAACTTTAAACATTTAAATGTTTCGAAAATGTAAAAACATTTTAGAAGCGCTAGGAAATTATTAATTTCCTGCGCACCGAAAAGCATACAGCTTTTCTAGTGCTAGGAAAATTGAAAATTTTCCTATGTTGTGTTTTTAAGTTTTAACAATAACTTCATCAAAAAAACCTTTAACAGAATCTTTCATTTTTTCAAGTTCTTCTTTTTTATAAGGTCTTACATTTTTAAATCTTGCTTCAATCATGTCTTCTCTTGGACTAAAATTTTGTATAACATATTTTTTAGACCCTTTCAGAAATTTACCTATAGAAACGATATCTTCATTTGTAACAAATAAAGGGATTGCAGTAGTTCTGAATTCATAATCTATCCCACAATTTTTAATAATAGAAATAGACTCTTTAATTTTAGAAATATCAACTTTAACACCACAAAACTCATTATAATTTTCTAATTTTGTTTTTATATCCATTGCAATATAATCAATCAATTTCAACTCAATTAATTTTTTTATAAGATCTGAATTATAGCCATTTGTGTCTAACTTAACCAACAATCCTTTCTCTTTTATTTTGTTAATAAATTGAATCAAGTCTTTATGGATAGTAGGTTCTCCCCCACTTATACAAACACCATCTAACCATTTTCTACGTTCATCTAAAAAAGAAAAAAAATCTTCTTCACTTATTTCTTCTATATTATTAGAATTAAGAACTAACTCAGGATTATGACAATAACCACATCTAAAATTACATCCACCTAAGAAAACTACTGCTGAAATATATGGTTCAAAATCAATTAGACAAGTTTTCTGAAGACCCTTAATAATAACCATATTATACCAAGCTCTTATTTTCGGTTACTCTTTTTATCTCTTCAACATTATGAGCTATACTTTTAACTTCATCCCCTTCTAAGAAAACAACAGTTGGAACAGAAGCAATATCAAATTTTTGTGCTTGTTCTAATCCTTCAGGTGTTGCAGCATCAATCTCTTCACCTTGTATATCCACTGTTTTCATAAACTCCTTAACACTAGGACAATTAGGGCACATCGGTGTAAAAAACAATTTGTATCTCATTTTAATTTATTTAAATGATAATTCTGGAATTAAATTCCACTCATCTCAAAAAAGGAAAGTAAAAAAGTTATTTAAGTTTTTCGTTATAACAACTTTAAATCTTGTCTTTTTCTGAACACTCTTCTTCATTTTCAACCAAAGATTCTTGTAAAGGTGTTTTAAAATCAGACTTTAAACTCTTTTCTTCTATATACTCTTTTCTATTTTTGAATTCTTCTGATTTTCCTTGATTCCATTGTTTTATTGGTCTGTAATAACCAACAATTCTACTATAAACTTCAGTTTCTTCATTACATTCAGAGCAAGTATAAACTTCTCCTTTAATATATCCGTGGTTTTTACAGATTGAAAAAGTCGGAGTTATAGAAAAGTAAGGTAGTTTAGTATTATATGCAATTTTCTTAACTAGCCTTTTACAAGATTCCCCATTAACCATCCTCTCTCCTAAAAAAGTATGGAACATTGTTCCACCAGTATATAATGGTTGTATCTTATTTTGATGTTCAATCGCAACAATAGCATCGTCTGTATGATCCACAGATAAATGCGTTGAATTAGTTAAGAAAGGTTCATCTTCTCCAGAAGTAATAATTTCTTTACCATACATTTCAATATCAGATTTTGCAAATCTATATGATGTACTTTCAGCAGGTGTTGCTTCTAAATTGTATAGGTTTCCAGTATCTTTTTGATAATTTCTTAATTGGTCCCTCATAAAATTCATTACTTCAATAACAAATTCAGTTCCCTCTTTACTTTCAATACCTTTTCCTAAGAAATTCAAACAACATTCATGCATCCCACACAATCCAATTGTACTAAAGTGGTTGTTAAAAGTTCCTAAATATCTTTTAGTAAATGGCATTAATCCATTTTGTAAATTGCTTTCAATAACTTCTCTTTTTGTTTCTAAACTTTCTTTACCAAGTTCCATTAAGTAACTTAATTTATCAAAGAACTCCTCTTTTGTTTTACTCTCATAACCCAGTCTGTTCATATTAACTGTTACAACACCTATTGAACCTGTTGAATCTCCAGGACCCCACATTCCACCAGGTCTATTCATTAACTCATTTTGATTAAGATTCAATCTACAACACATCGCTCTTATAGAGGAAGGATCTAAATCACTTCCAACATAATTCATGAAATAAGGCATACCATATTTTGCAGTTAAATCAAATAATAGATTTGCATTATCACTATTCCAATCAAAATCTTTTGTTAAATTATAAGTTGGTATTGGGAAACTAAATACTCTTCCATTAGCATCTCCTTCCAACATAACTTCAATAAACGCTTTGTTTATCATATCCATTTCTTTTTGACAATCTCCATAAGTAAATTCTTGTTCAACCCCACCAACAATTGCTTTTTTCTCTTTCATATCTGCTGGAGCCTCCCAATCAAATGTTAGATTAGAGAAAGGATATTGACTACCCCATCTTGAAGGTATATTTAAACTAAAAACTAATTGTTGTACACATTGTTTTACTGTTTTATATACCATCTTATCTGTTTTAATAAATGGTGCTAGTAAAGTGTCCACAGAAGAAAAAGCCTGTGCACCCGCAAATTCCATTTGTAAACATCCAATAAAGTTTACCATTTGATGAACAATTGTACTCATATGTTTTGCAGGTTTACAATCAACTTTATTTGGTACTCCTCCAAAACCCATTACTAATAAGTTTTTTAAAGACCATCCTGCACAATAACCAATTACACCATGACTTAAATCATGGATATGTAAATATCCTTTTTTGTGTGCATCAGAAACTTGAAAACTATACATCTCATTAAGATTATAAGATTTCATCATTTCTCCTGCAGTATATAATAATAATCCAGAAAATGAGTAAGCTTCATTACTATTCTCCTTGGTATCCCATTTGCTTTGATTTAAATAAGTACTAATAACTTTTTGAGCATCAACAAAAGAATTTTTTCCTTCCCTTATTTTTTTGTGTTGTGCCCTATAAAGAATATAAGCCTTAGCTGTTTCAGCATGACCTTCATGAACTAAAATCTTTTCAACAGTATTTTGAATATCTTCTACAGTTGGAACTTCTTTATCAAATTCTTTTTTTGTAGTCTCTACAACTTTTTTAGTTAATTTTTTTGATTCTTCTATATCATGACCACCCACACTTTTAGCAGCATTAAAAATAGCTTTAGTTATTTTTTCAGAATCAAAATCAACAACACTTCCATCTCTCTTTTTCACTTTTTGTACAAGGTCATCTTCTACAATTGTTTCATATGTTGTAAACCTTTTGTTGCAATCATTACATTCTCTTCTTCTTCGATTAGACAAATCTTCTGAAGATCTTTTATCAATAACTTTTGTTTTTTCTGAAGAACATGACGGACATTTCATTTTATCACCTTTTTTATATATTTTTTAAAACACAACTCCTATTTAAAACTTTGTAACAACTGAGAAATAAACACAACATATTGTGGTATATAACAGTCCAACCACAAGATACAGGGTATGTATTATTCATGAAAAACCATTAGAAACCTATATTTTTTTAAAATACACTCATATATAAACATATATTAACTCAAATCTACATAATTTAAAGCATATAATCCAAGATAATTTTCATTATTGAAAATAAATAACATTTTTTCAATCTGAAAATTAGTCCAAGATAATTTTCATTATTGAAAATAAATAGAAAAGTTTTTATATCACTTCCTCTATAAAATAATCATGCCACGAGGAAGACCAATTAAGAGCGAAGTAAGAGCAAACATAATTGAAATTCTATATTTTCTAAAAAGGGCGTATGGTTATGATATATATAAAACATATATTGAAATCTTTCCAAAAACAACAATGAGAAATGTTTATTATCATCTTAAAAAAGGGTTATCTCTAAAAGAATTTGCAATAGATAAAATAGAAAAAGAAAAAGGTAATTATTCTTGGGGATCAATGGCTGAAAAAATTTATTATAAATTAGGACCTAATGCCCATCCTAAAGTTGACAAACGTGTAAAAGAATTCTTAGATAAAAAGAAGAAATAATTTAAAAAAAATAGCCCCAGGCAGATTTGAACTGCCGTCTTCAGACATTTTCGCAGAAAACTATTCGTTCTCAGCTCCAAAATCTAAAATGATTGACCACTACACTCCACGGAAAAATGAATTAACATATTTCCTCCATGGGGCTATCAATCGAATCTACCTTGGCTATTTTTAGAATAAAAGGTCTATATTTAAATTTAATGCTTTTAGGAGAAATTTCATAGGATTATTATACTAATAATTAATTTAAAAAATGAGAAGGATCAAAAACCACCACTTCAAACCCTTTATAAATACTCGATTTAAGGATCAAAAAAGCGAAGCTTTTTAAATACATTTAATTTTTCATTCAATATCTAAAAGGGTGATTATTATGTCTAAAAGACTATTACCATTGGCAGCAATGGAAAAGATATTAAAACAAGCAGGCGCAGAACGTGTTTCTGACAAAGCAAAATCTGCTTTAAAAGAAGTTGTTGAAGAAAGAACAGAAAAGCTTGCTATTAACGCAGTAAGATTAGCATCTCATGCTGGAAGAAAAACAGTAAAAGATGGAGATATTAAATTAGCAGCAAAACAACAATAAGGGGGAGTTATAAATGGGAGTAAAACAAGCATCAATTGGAACATTACAAAAAGGATCATGTGTTATCGTAGATGGAATAGCATCTAAGGTAGTAAGTACTCAAACATCTAGACCAGGAAAACACGGTCATGCTAAAGTTAGATTAGAAGCAGTTGGTTTAATTGACGGGAAAAAAAGAGTTATTGTGGCTCCAGGTCATGATAGTATTGACGTTCCTATCATTGAAAAAAAGATTGCACAAGTTTTATCCATTAGCGGAAATAGCGCTAATTTAATGGATAATGAAAGTTATGAAACATTTGATTTAGAAATTCCAGAAGAACTAAAAGAAAAAGTTGTAGAAGGAATTAATGTATTGTACTGGGATATCCTAGGCGATAAAGTTATGAAGGATATAAGACAGGCATAAGGAGAGAATAAAAAATGGTAAAATTTCCAGAAGCAGCAGCAAGATTATTTCGTAATAAATTTGCATGTAGAAAATGTAAAACCGTCACTAAAACAAATATTATGAAAATAGTAGATGGTAAAGTTAGTTGTAAAAGGTGCGGTAGTAAAGCTTTAAGATCATTAAGAAAGAAGTAAACTATATATATAGTTTATTTTTAAAAAAAAGAGGGAACTAATGAATTTTGACCACATTGCATTTATTATATTTATTGTTGCTATTACTATATTCTTAATTATCAAAAGAAAAAAAGTCGAAGTTCAAAAAATATTATTCCCTTTTTTATATTTCATTCTTTATAGAACTAATTTCGGATTAAAATGGATGGATAGAATCTCTTCAAAACACAGAGAATTAGTAAAATTATTTGGATATATATCTATAGGCTTTGGTTTTGTAGGAATGATTTTTATTTCTTTTCAAATCTTATTTTCAATGTTAAAGTTTTTTATTGCTCCAAAAATAACAGAAGTTGGAATGGTTTTAGTTCTACCAGGAACCATAATCCCGGGAATAGGTTATTTATCTT
>Ga0257125_1001482_pt1 | contig 23709 bp, 23 predicted proteins | sample SI106_200metaG_FD_190183 | JGI IMG/M metagenome (GOLD analysis project Ga0257125, IMG submission 190183) | Marine microbial communities from Saanich Inlet, British Columbia, Canada - SI106_200 | ecosystem: Environmental > Aquatic > Marine > Inlet | place: Canada: British Columbia | collected... | reverse complement strand
CCGGTGGTACGGGCAGTGGAAATGTTACGGTGAATGCCAACCTGATCCAGGGGAATCTGGCAGGAGCGGGAAGCGGCGGGGGCATCCATGTGTTTGCCGCAAACGGGGAAGATTTAAAGGATTACCCCGGTCAGCCCGCCAACTGGTACCGGATCAAGATCTTTAACAACATGATTGTCAACAATGTGGCAGCCCACTCCGGCGGCGGGGTCTACATGCAGGACGTGCTGAGGGGCTATATCCTTCAAAATACCATTATAAACAATGACAGCACCGCCACCAGCAGCCTCTCTTTTGAGGCCGGGGTCGCTGACTCAACGCCCCAGGGAGCGGGCGTGGTGACGGCTGTACACAGTCAGGCCCTTCAGCTTATCCTGGATACATCCGGTCCAACAGAACTGGATTATTCCAATCCGGTCTTGGTGAACAACATTATCCGGCACAATCGGTCGTGGTATAACGACGCGTCCCTGAACGAAGGCGCCGGCGGGCTGGCCCCCAATCCCCTGGGGGACTACTGGGACCTCTACGTACCGCCGGGGCCGAGCATGACGCGCCATCTGACACCGGTCCATTGTTTTCTTACCGATCAGATTGATCCCAATACAGGGTATGATTACGGGGCCCCGCCGGCCAATTTCTATACGGATCCGCTGGTGGTGAACGAGTATGTGAATATTCTGGAAACAACCACCATCATTGACGAAGGCGGTAATAATATAGCGGTCCGATATACACCGCTTCTTCCGGCACAGGGGAATTACCATATTCAAGTTACATCCCCTGCCAGGGATAACGGCCAGAGCGTGGTTTCTTACGGTTTTTCGCCCTTGAGTTTTGATTTTGATGGACAAACGAGGAACATATCAATGCCCGATGTGGGGGCTGATGAGTATCACTAGGCTGGCAGTTGCCGGCGCAGTACCTTAAAAGGCCGGCTGTTTTGTAGGTGGTAAAAATGGAGAAATTGAAACCAGTGGTTTAAAAACCCATGGAGGGCAAATGATGAAAAGACGAACCCGATATGGCAGCATGATTGTTTTGCTGACACTCTTCGTATGTCTATGGAGCTTGACGGCGGGCGCGAATGTCCTGGTACAATGCCCGGGCGATACAAACGGGGATGGCGTATCTGAAGACCCCAATATTATCTGCCGGCATATTACCGGTGGTGATGGCTACACCACCATGGCTGACGGCCTGGGTCTGTATATCTTCAGCTTCGGTGATGCTGACGGCGTGGCGCCTGACCGGGTCATCGCTGATTTGACACTCAAAGCCCAGCTGCCCGCTCCCACCATTGTGCTGAAACAGGGCCAGGAGCTTTATCTGACCATGACCAACGTGGGAATGGTGATCCGGCCGGATCTGTTTGACCCCCATACCGTTCACTGGCATGGTTTTCCCAATGCGGCTCCCATCTTTGACGGCCTGCCGGAGCCCTCGCCCTCGGCCAACATGGGAAACAGTTTCACCTATTATTATAACGCCGCGGTTCCCGGTACTTTCTTCTATCACTGTCATGTGGAGGCGGCTGAGCATATGCAGATGGGGATGATCGGCAATCTCTGGGTTACGCCATCCCAGGACGGAACGTCTATGGGCGGCTTTACCAAATTTGTCTACAATGACGGGGATGGTTCCACCGGCTATGATGTATCGTATCCCCTACTGCTCACCGGATTTGATTCCTTTTTCCATATTGCCAGTGACACGGTTCAGGCGCTTCCTTTTGCCGCCATGTTTGACGAGTACCCCATGATCAATGGCAGGGGATACCCTGATACCATCAATCCCAACACTATTCTGAACCAGGAAGGATTTGGGGCACAGAAAGTCCCATCGCTGATCACCGCCAGTGCAGGGCAGCGGATTCTGCTGCGTGTCTGCAACATTTCAACCACCCACCAGTACACATTTGCCACCACTTTAGGGGTGCCCATGAAAGTGGTGGGGAGGGGTGCCGCCCTTTTAAGGGGACCGGACGGAAAGGACACCTCCATGACGGTCAATGTGCTCAATGTGGGCGGAGGTCAGGCCTACGATGTGATCCTCGATACCAGCGGTGTGGCGCCGGGAACTTATTTCCTTTACACCACAGATCTGGCGAATCTGTCAAATGGCGACCAGGAACGCGGCGGCATTATGACGGAAATTGTTATCAACCCCCTGTAGCGACCCTGTATGAGGAGGAAAAGAATGGATAGGATCGGAAAACAGCGAACCATCCGAGTGGTCCTTTTGATAGGCGCTTTCTTGTTGTTCTTCGGAACCGCAGCGCAAGGGGCCATCGTCGGCATAAGCGGACAGACTTTCAAACTTGTGGCCAAACAGGATGTGATCGTCACATCAGATGGCGACAGTACGATCATATGGGGCTACGCGGTTATCAATAGTGCCACCGGTAAGGCCGGGCGTGCCCAGTACCCGGGGCCGACCCTCATGGTGACCGAGGATGTGCCTGTAACCATCACCCTCACAAACGAGCTTCCCGACGAGTCGGGCAATGTGTCCATGGTTTTTCCGGGGCACCAGGTAGATGCCTCCGACGGTGTTGAAGGGCTGCTAACCCGGGAGGCGCGGCAGGCCCATTTGAAACCTATTGGACTTTCTGAAAAAACAGTCACCTATACCTTCACTCCCACCGAGCCCGGTACCTACCTGTACCGCAGCGGTACCCGGGCTGATCTTCACGTGGAGATGGGATTGTTCGGGGCCTTGATTGTTCGACCGGCCGCCACGCCTGCGGGTGGCGATCCCGGGAAGAAATACGCCTATAACCATGTTGACACCGAATACGATCGGGAGTTTCTCTATCTGGTTTCGGAGATGGATCCCCTGATCCACAGGCAGGTGGAAGAACAGCAATGGAATCTCATTAATTTTACCAAATATTTCCCCACCAACTGGTTCATAAACGGCCGTAACTTTCCGGATGTATTGGCCGAGAATAATGTTCCCTGGCTGCCGACGCAACCCTATAACTGCCAGCCGAGGATGCATCCCGGTGAAAAGGTTCTCATTCGGTTTATCGGTGCGGGAAGGGCAGTGCATCCCATGCATTTTCACGGGAACGATTTTGAAACCATTGCCGTTGACGGCAGGCTCCTCTCCAGCGGACCTGGCGTCGGACCGGATCTGGCGTGGCAGGCCACCACCATCAAAAGCATTCCGGGCCAGACCGCAGACCTGGTCTGGGGATGGACCGGTAAAGAGTTGGGTTGGGACATTTACGGTCATTCACCGGAAGATCCCCTGGAACCCCATGAGTATGCGCCGAATCACGGCAAGCCCTTTCCGGTGGTTTTGCCGCCACGGGATGCGGTGACCTATGGTCCTTTTTACTCGGGGAGTCCTTTCCTGGGCGGGGAAGGGGAACTTCCGCCCGGTCACGGAGGTCTGAACGCCGCCGGGGGATATTTCTACATGTGGCACTCCCATACGGAAAAGGAATTGACCAGCAACGACATCTGGCCGGGGGGTTTGGTAAGCTTTATGATCGTCGAGCATCCCGATGTGCCCATAGACTAAACCATTGAGGGAGGATTCCAGCATGTTCTCAAAAAAAGTAATCATATTTCAGGGGTTGTTCCTGTTTTTGTGCCTCCTGACAGTCATGGTGGGAAAGGCAGTGGCCGCCGAATACTGGCTGTATGTCAACAAAGCCAACATGACCATGGCAGACGGCAGCAAGGTTCCCGTATGGGCGTTCGGTCTGGACAAGGACAACAACTTCACAACGACGGAAGGCCAGGCCACCGTACCCGGGCCAACCCTGCGTGTGGGTCCGGAAGATACTGCCTTGATTATCCACCTCAAGAATAATCTCAGTGAAGCGGTTTCACTGAATATTCTTGGCCAGGGTCTTACCAATAACAGCGGCCCGGTCTGGACCAACTTTCCGGATGATACCCAGACGTGGTCCGGCGCGAGACCCGCGGGCAACTATACCGCCAGGGTCCGTTCTTTCAGCCATGAGACACAGCCCGGTGAGATTGGGGAGTACCGGTGGGAATCCTTTCGACCCGGTACATACCTGCTCCAGAGCGGGACGAACCCGGCCAAACAGGTCCAGATGGGGATGTTCCTCCCGGTGGTCAAGAACGTGAGCCAGGGATCCGCCTATGCGGAGGTGCCCTACGATTCAGAATTGGTGGTCGTTTTTCACGAATTTGACCCGGTCATTCAAAATGCCATTGCGGCAGGGGTATACGGCGCGGTTCCCGGGGCCATCATTGGCAGCAGCGTTCTTTACGAGCCAAAATATTTTCTCATGAACGGGATGAGTTATCCATCCAAAGGACTTCTTCACATCAATGGAGAAGGTCCACTTTTTCAAGGTGAGCGCCTTCTCATCAGATTTCTCAACGCGGGCCTTGAAACCCATGCGCCCCAGCTGCTGGGATTGTACATGACCCTGTGGTCGGAAGACGGCAACAGATTTCAGTACCCCAAACAGGTGTACGGATTTGAGCTGGCGCCGGGAAAGACAGCGGATGCCATCGTGGTATCCCCCAAAAACCCGCCCTGGCATTATCCTTTCTACGATGCGAAGCTGAACCTGAGCAATAATGGTGTCTACCCGGGCGGAATGTTTTCTTACATCAGATCATCAGTTCCGAAACATCTATCAACGGGTACCGTCCAATAAGGGATTCCATGGACCACAAACTGACCCTATTAAGGAACCCGCTTTTTACAGGAGCCTTATTTTTTTTCTTAGCCCTTTCGTTACTGCTGCGGCCGGTTTCATCCTTCAGTGGTGAAACCGCTGCTGGTCAAGGCAAGGAATCCCAGAACAAGTACAAAGTTATGGAGGCGCGATGGGGGGTGAGGCCGGTCTCTATCCGGCTCACCGCAAGTGACTATTTTGTGGACTTCAGGTATTTGGTCACGGATTCTGAAAAATCAAAAGCGATTCTCAGTCGCAACAAAGAGAACCGGGAGGCTTTTCTCCTGGCCCGGAAAACCGGGAAGAAATTTCCAGTTCCCGTTACCAAGATGGGAGCGTTACGGTCCAGCACACTCAGCCCCAAAAAAGGCCGCCAGTACACCATCCTTTTTTCCAATGTGGGGAAATCCATCAAAAAAGGGGACAAGGTTTCGGTGGTTATCGGAAAATTCAAGGTCGAAAATCTCACGGTTGAATAGCAAAACAGCCTTGACACATCAAAGATAGTTATATTACGGTGCTCCCTGTTCCTTGATTTCTGTTTCTATCAATCTATTATTCAATTCATTTTCTTTATGGTAAGGAGGCTTCTCTGTCATGAAAAAGTCTTTTGTCTTCGCGCTGTTTTTACTGCTCCCATTGTCACTCATTCTCTCTCCGGTCCAAGGTGCTGAACCCCCTGCCGGCGATATTATCAAGGCGCCCTCGTGCCCCCTTTGCGGCATGAACAGAAATAAATTCAATTTTTCAAGGGTCTTTATTGTCTACGATGACGGATCCACCTTTGGTGGCTGTTCCCTCCATTGCGCGGCCATCGACATGGCTGTGAATATCGACAAAGGGCCTGTTGAGATCTGGGTGGGGGATTACAACACCAAGGATCTCATCGATGCTGAAAAGGCTTTTTGGGTCATCGGCGGCAAGAAGATGGGCGTCATGACCAAAAGGGCGAAATGGGCTTTCGGGACTAAGCAGGCGGCTGAGAAGTTTATTGCGCAGTACGGCGGTAAGTTGAGCAATTTTGAAGGTGCTGCCGAGGCGTCTTATGAAGATATGTACCGGGACACCCGAATGATCCGCGAGAAGCGCAAGATGAAGCGCATGAGGATGAAGCAGAAAGGATCCTGACCCGGCATCGTAATGCTTTACGGTTGAAAAACCAGGAGATGGGGAGAGGGTATAAATAGTGGAAGTCTTCATGAAAACAGGTCGGGACCAGCGTAAAGGGGTGTTCCTCAACAAGATGTTTGGGATCGGGTGGGTTGCAGGAATTTTGATTTACCTCTTCTCGGCCGGTTTCGCACTGGCTCTGGACCCGACCGCTGTTAAACCTTCCAAGAAGACCAAGTGCCCTGTTTGTGGCATGTTTGTCTACAAATACCCCGATTGGGCTGGAGAGGTCATTTTCAAAGATGGCTCGGTGGCCTTTTTTGATGGGGCCAAAGATCTTTTCAAGTACTATTTCGACCTCGAAAAATACAACCCCGGCAAGACTCAAAAGGATATGGCGGCCATTTATGTTACGGAATATTACGACCTGAAACTGTTGGATGCCCGGAAAGCCTTCTTTGTCATCGGGAGCGATGTGTACGGCCCCATGGGAAGGGAGCTGATCCCCTTTTTCACCAAAGAAGATGCCCTGGTCTTCAAGAAGGATCACAACGGGACGCGGATCCTGGTTTTTGAACAGGTCACTCCCGCGGTTATCAGGAAGTTGGATGATTGAGCATCTCCCATGAGGAAATCAAGCCTCTATCTCCTCTACATCACCCTGAATGGTTCAATATTGTTTTTTCTTTTATTTGCTCATCCCGCGCTTACGGCCAGGACCCACCAAAGCCGTATCACAGCAGAAAAAAAACTGGTTAGCGCATTGGGAATAACGGACCTGTGCCTTTTTACAGAGGCGCGCTATACGCGGCATCCCTCCCAGTCGGATCTCCATTCTGCCTTTCAGGATCACCCCATGGCATTGGAACATTTCCCGTCGGGATCATTCGTTTCCCCCCCCTATCGCTTAAAGGAATCCGGGCCATGAGCTGGATTGAACGCCAGAGATCTTTTCTGGACTTCACCCTTTCCGCCCTCCTCAGGCGAAAATGGAAAAATATCTCATTGGTGCTGGTCTATACGCTGATGGTTTTCCTCATTTCGTCGGTCGTATTCTTTACCAACGGGCTTCGGTATGAAGCAGAGGCCATTTTAGAGGATTCTCCCGAGATGATTGTGCAGCGAACTGTGGCAGGGAGGCAGTCGCTTGTCCCGCTTCATTACGCAAAAGACATCAAAAAAATACGGGGCGTCAGGCGGGTCAAACCGCGCCTGTGGGGCTATTACTACCATCCTGCCGCCCAGGCCAATTACACCCTTATGGTGCGGGATGATTATGCATATGGAGAAGGCACCGTGGAGGTGGGAGCGGGTGTCATCAGAACCTGGGGAACCGTTCGAGGGGAACAGCTCTATTTCAGGACCTTTGACGGAGAAGCCCTTGAATTACGTATCGTCAAGACCTTCACGTCATCCAGCGAGCTGGTGACGTCGGATCTGATCATTATGGGCAAGGAAACATTCAGGCGCTTGACCGGGATCCCTGAGGGGTTCGCCACAGACTTGGCAGTTACCATTCGGAATCCCCGCGAATCTCCGACCATTGCCGGGAAGGTCTCCCTGTCACTCCCCGACACCCGATGCATACTGAAAGAGGAGATCCTCAGGACCTACACGGCACTCTTCGATTGGCGGGGCGGTTATACGATCGTGTTGCTGGTGGGGGCTTTTCTGGCTTTCCTCATCTTTGCCTGGGACAAAGCCACCGGGTTGAGCGCGGAAGAACGGCAGGAGATCGGCATCTTGAAAGGATTGGGGTGGGATACCGCTGATATCCTGATGATCAAATTCTGGGAGGGGAGTGTCATCTCACTGACGGCGTTTCTTCTGGGGGTCTCCGCAGCCTATGTCCATACCTTCATGGCCTCGGCTCCCCTTTTTGAACACGCCCTGAAAGGCTGGGCGACCCTGTACCCGGCCTTTCAGCTCAACCCGAACGTGGACGCTTACCAACTGGTGGTTCTGTTTTCCCTGACAGTCCTGCCCTATTCATTTGTCTGCCTTATTCCCGCTTGGAAATGGGCATCCAGTGATCCGGCCGCGGTCATGAAACAGGGATAACCTTGACCCATTTCAGGATTTTGCTTATAGTGATTACCGTGAAGCATCTGTTCATTTTGAAGCGGAATCGAAACGGTTCATGCTGACCGAGGATTTCATGTTGAAAGATATTTACGAGCGGATCTGGGATCTGGCGCGACCTTACCTCAACACCCGAAAGAATGATATTCACACGGAGATTTCAACAGGCCTTGCTCAGCAACTGCTGGTGCGGGAAGGGGGAGAAGAAGATATCGTGATTCCGGCCATTATCCTCCATGATGTGGGGTGGAAGGAGGTGCCGGAGGATATTCAGTCAAAAGCCTTCGGTCCCAAGGCCAGCATGCCGGAATGGAATCGCGTCCACGAAGTTGAGGGGGCAAAAATCGCCGGCCATATTCTTCGAAAAGTCAACTATCGTAAAGATAAGATTCTGGAAATCCAGGAGATTATCAAAGGGCATGACTCTCGGAAAGAGCCCATTTCGCTCAATGACAGTATCGTCAAGGATGCCGATAAATTATGGCGATATTCCGAAATCGCCATTCGCCGCGTTCAGATGGGTTTCGGGCTCACGTTTGAAGAATGTATCGAAAGGCTGTGCCAAAATCTTGAGCCCTGGTTCTTAACGAAATCTGGAAAAAGGATGGCAACGGAAGAGATCGAAAAACGCATGAAGGCGCCTAAAAAAGCGGGTTCGGAAATGTGAAAACCTCTGTTCGTCAACCCTATGGAGCGGTGACAGGATCATGAAAAGACCTTACAGAATCATGATTGTAGAGGACCATACGATACTAAGGCAGGGATTGAGGGCGCTCCTGTCATCTGATCCTGATTTTAAGATAGTGGGCGAAGCGGAAGACGGCCGTGAATCGATCCGATTGGCTGAGACGCTGGTACCCGACCTTATTCTAATGGACCTGTCCATGCCAAAAATGACAGGGATAGAGGCTATCAGTGAGATAAAAAAACGAAGTACGGATATAAAGATTGTTGTTTTGACGGTTCACAGGGGAGAGGAATATGTCCTATCGGCACTTGAGGCTGGTGCGGATGGATACGTCCTTAAAGACGCTGATCGTGATGAGCTTACGACAGCAACAAAAAAGGTTCTCGAAGGGAAACGGTATCTGAGTCCGGATATTTCGGGGAAGGTGATCGAAGGGTATCTTGAAGGAAAAAACGCCCTAAGAAAAAAGACATCATGGGACACCCTTACGCCGCGGGAACGTGAAATTCTGAAGCTTATAGCAGAAGGATACAAGAATAAGGAGATGGCTGAGGCCCTTTTCATCAGCTCAAAGACCGTCCAAAAACATCGAGCCAATTTAATGGAGAAACTGGACCTTCATAATACCGCCGCTCTAACGGTTTTTGCCATAGAGAAAGGTCTTATCGACAGGTAATGCGCCTAAGTTGCTTGTATTGTTAGCGGCAGCCAATTGAGATCAAGAAGAGAAAGGGTAGAGAGGATAGTGAAGCGGGCTATGTCAAAGGCCATAGCGACTCAACAGTAGTGCCTAATCCTTTGTGCGTTTCGACCGAAAAAGACCCTCCTGACAACTCCGTTCTTTCCCTCATGCCGGTAATACCCAGTCCTCTGCCAGATTGGTCACCGGAGAGAATATCTTCCATTTCAAATCCATCGCCGTTATCCTTAACAACCAATTCGATAGTGCTGTCTGTCTTCCTTAGGCAAAGACGCACGACGCTGGCCTGACTATGTTTGGCCACATTATTCAGCGCTTCCTGCAAAATTCGATAGATAACAATCTTCAGAGAATCAGGTATGTCATCTTCCAGTATTTCAACCTGGGTTTCGATCTCAATCCTGACGTATAGGGTCTTAAACTCCTTGAGCAACCAAGAAATTGTTGCCACAATACCAAAATCATCCAGGGACGACGGCCTGAGGTTTTTACTGATCCTTCTAACTTCCTCAACAGCCCCTCGAGCCAGAGGCATCACGGATTCCAGTGATTTGACAGCCTCGTCGAGGTTTTTTTGACTCAGTTGCATAAGGGCGGCTTCGGTCCAAATTTTGACAGCGCTCAGCGTTTGCGCAAGCCCGTCATGGAGTTCCTGACCAATCCGTTTGCTTTCTTCTTCATGGGCGGTTAGGAGCCTGGATGACAATTCCGTGAGTTCTCTCCCGGATTGTTTTAGCGCTTCCTCCGTACTTTTACGTTCCCCTATCTCCCCGGCTAAAAGCACATTGGCCTTCGAAAGTTCTCTTGTTCTTTTAATAACGCGCTCTTCCAATTCCCCATGGGCTTTCTGGAGTTCCGTCCCGGCCCGGTTGCGCTGAATTGCCAGTGCGTAGTATTCGGCCATGCGACCAATGGCTTTGAGATCCCTTCGGGTATAATCGCTTTCTTTGTTGGCCAGGGCAATTTGACCGACCAGCTCTTTGCTCAGCAACACGGGCACGAATAATAAACGTTCAAGGGGTAGATGGCCTTCAGGAATTCCAGTAGATGCTTCATGAGTTTTGGGTGAATTGGTAAAAAATGCTTTCATGTTGTTCAAGGAATGCCCCCAGAGCGCAGGATATTGTCCATCTTCAGCCCTTGGGAATACGATTTTCCGGCTTCCTCCCTTGATCCAGCATTTTCCCAGCATCATGGAATTAAAGGTGTGTACGATCATGTTGCCGGTGACAGGGTCTATGGAGGAGACGTAGCCATGTTTGCTTGTGGTCAACATCTTTGCCTCGTTCAAAATGGTGGCTGTAATATCCAGGATCGAAGCCAATGGAGAAATCACCGGCACATACAGCTCGGAAAGCGCAGCATTGACCTTTGCTTCCCATTTGATCTCATCATCTACACGCATACGCTCGGCATTTTGCTGTTTCATTAGCTCATTTGCAGCCTTGAGCTCGTCAGCTTGACCCTTTAAACGCCTGATGATTGGTTTGGTAATTTGGAGGAAGGAGAATGCTCCGGCCAAAACAACCAGGACTGTAAATCCCAGCGCTATTGTACTGGCCCTGACAAATGGGGCTCGAATCTCAGCCAGATCAATCTTGGCCACGATGCCATAGTTTAACTCTCGTACTGGCTCGTACGCTGCCAGTACAATCTCCCCCCGGTAATCCTGGCCTACCAGGGTACCCGATTCCCCCATCAGGGCCTGCCGCATGGGTTGTGCCAGCTTGGATACAAAAGGGACTGGTTTCGGTGTGTCAAGGCCGCCAAGTCTGTGGTTAAGCAAGAAGATAATTTTATCTCCCTCAAGACGAGCCAGGGTAAACTCGCCTGTGTTACCAAAGCCCTCATAGTTTAAATGGGCGTCTATTATTTGGCTCAGAGCCGCCCCTGCGTGTTCCCCCAGGTCGGGATGCGATTCTTGTAGGTGAATCTTTTCGAACCGGGCAATCGCCTCTATGAGCCGAGCCTGGCTCTGGGCGGTCTCCACCAGGCGCGCTTTTTCTTCTGAAAACGCGGTATCATATAGAACTTTGATTGTGATCCCAACGACAATGAGAGACGCCGCTGCCATGATCGATATCAACAGAAACAACCTGTTTCGTTCGTTCATATCCGACCTCCTGGGTTCCTAAAAATGTGTTCATATTGAAAAGCCTGAGTGGAATTCCGGGAGATTCCATGTTGGCTGTCAAGGGCCCACCGAAACAAAACCAGGCCGTCACTTCTTTAGGATGAATCAAGCGAATTATCCGGTTTACGCGCCATAATTCTCCAAGAATAAAGTTGTATTTATTCAAAAATACGTTGTTGCACCCATTTACTAGCCTAATCGGCCCTTTTAGAATAAATGAAACATCTCCAGGATACAAGGAGAACAATGAGAAAGGAGCAAACGCTAAAAACTCCCAATTCTTTCAGATATGCATTTTTGAGGGATGAGCCAAGAATACCATGGAACACAGAATGAACAGGATACTGATCATTGAGAACAACGCCACTTTTCGCAACACACTGAAAAATTTTCTTCAATCCCGATTTCCTGCGATGGCTTTTGAGGAAGCTCAAAATGGAGAAGAGGCTTTACAAAAGTCAACTTATTTCCGTCCTGATATCATCTTTATGGACATCAAATTGCCAACGGAAGCAGCTGTAATTAATGAAAAATTAAAAAATATGTTTCCGGAGGTCACCAGCGTGCTTTTTACAAGCTATGATCCCGACGAATATCGAGGGGCCGCGGAAGAGAGCGGAGCGAACCATATCCTTCAGAAAGGTACATCCACGGCCGAGGAAATCGAAGGATTGGTCGATTCGATTTTGCATTCTACTCACGCTTTTCCCATTAAGTAAAGTTGCCTGAGTTCACCAAATCAAGAGGAGAATGATTGTTGAATTAGAAAGAAACGTCTCTTCAGAAAAATAAACTGTTTTTCTTTCCGCCATATAGTATCATGCTATTTATGCTTCCGGCTTGGTCTTCGGAGGAGGTGGCCCGTGAAGAAAAAGAATAAACCGAACAGCCCGAAAAGGCAGGCCGAAGAGTCCCTGTTGAAAACGCCTTTTTCGTGTCCATTTCAAAATATCTACAACTATCCCATTAAATTTCTTTAGGCCATTTAAATCAAGGAGGATAAAGTCATGATTGACAGAAAAGCGTTGTGTGAAAAGATAAAGTCTATCCATCCGGACATAGGCAAATGCGGCATAGATGTCGATGTGGAATGGGATGAAGCAAAAAAGGCGTGGATTGTGGATTTGAAAAAGGACAACCACGAGCTAAAGACCCACTTGGAACCCGAAGATGCTGATGGCTGTATGGCGGGGAAACAGTGTGTCGCTCTCGGGCTTCAGATTGCTCAGCTGGAGGCCAATATAGAAACATAGATCCGAGATGGTAGTCTTTACAAAAATACTGATGATCCCAGGTGAAAATCATGGAAAAAAAGAAAATTGAGGAAAAAAAGAAAAAAGTTCAAGAGCCGCTCGCTCCCTGCACGGCAGCACCAGCTGCAGAGCATGCCAGGGCTCATGATGAAGATGAACCTTGTGACGATGGCAGAGCAGGCGTTACAGGCAAAGCGTAAAATATTTCGAGGTTGGCTATGAGGGTAACTGTAGATGAAATGAAGTGTGGGACTGTGGGTCTATGTGTCAAAGAATGTCCGGACGTATTTCGTTTTCGGGAGGGTAGTAAAAGAGCTGCCGTGAGGATTGATCATATCCCACCGGCCCTCCAGGAAAGTTGTCGAAGGGCTGCAAGGCTTTGCCCGAATGGGGCCATTACGATTGAGGCGTAGAAGGGATCTGCAGATACATGTACCGTTCCCCGGCCGATTCATCCCCGTTCCCATAGCGCGTGCGAAAAATAACCTTGTCATTTTATTGGTTTTTGATAAAGTGCTCCTACCTGCTCGGCGGATAACGCAAAATGGTTAAGAGTTGCGGTGAAAATTATAAATAATAAGCGCATATCAGGGAGGAGAGGACATGGAAATCAAAAAAATACTTTGGCCAACAGACTTTTCAGCCAATGCGGAAAAGGCGCTGGATTATGTTACATCGTTGGGAGAGAAATATCAGATGGATGTGCATGTGCTCTATGTGATCGAAGACCTGGCCCACCAGAACGAACCGTGGTACGGCGAATTCGATCGAACTCACATCGATAAAATCCATAAATGGGAAAGGGCAACCGCAGAAAAGCGACTTGACCAAGTCTGCAATGTCCATTTGAATAAGTGCCCCTTGTACGTCAGGCATATTGCCATAGGCGACCCCGCTGAGGAGATTTTGAAGCTTGCGGACCAGGAAGAAGTGGACATGATTGTGATGGCTTCCCATGGGAGCAGGGGGCGTTTTAGTTTCGGCAGTGTCTCTGAAAAAGTGGTAAAGAATTCGCACGTACCCGTTGTCACCATTCCAACTACTCTCAAAGAATAACCATTGGTGCGGTTTTCATAAGGTGGAAATTTGGATTGATCTTTTGAGTATATAGTACGGTGCTGTCAGTCATGATGGTGTTCGTGGAGCATAAAACAAGGAGGATCACCATGGTAAGACAAGAAGTGAAAGAAACGCGTTTTAAGGCCTTTCTCCCCGATGCCAGAATTCTCAGTGAAGAAGAGATAAATATGCTGCCTGATGAAAAGAAGGCGGCGGTGAAAAGCGGTGCTGCGAAGGGAATATGGGTGGAAGTCTCTTGTCCTGAAGGTTCGTGCTCCAAAGAGAAGGACCGGATTACCATTCCTGCAAAAGGTTTCACCACGGAAGAAAAGAAAGGGGTGTGGTTGAATCTGTTCTGTCCTGAAGATCAGTGTGTGGTAGAAGATCCGTCAGATTTGTCCTGAAACCAAACGAAACGCTTCCCCATCGATCGTGGTCAGCGTATGGTGAGGCCTTCCCATAGCGCCGGGGGGACGAAATGATGATCAAGACCGAAGGTTTGTTATTCAGCTTTCATGAATTCGATTGCTTTATCTTTTTCCTCAATGGAAAATCCTCTCATGTCCAGATTCTTAAATAGCTTGCCCTCAAGATCCGCAAGATGATGGATCCATTTTTTATGGGTTACCACGGCTATCTTACTGAAATGTGAAAGCCCGACGTCAAACAAAAACTTGAGTTTCTCAATCATCGCATCAAACTCAGCCCCACCGATACTTTCAATTTCTTGATATACGTTTAGTTTTTCGCCTTTATTGATTTTTTCCTTAAATATGGAAAGAACGGATGTCATCTCCTCTTCCGTGATCTTTCCGCCCACGCGATACGCAACGGCTTCTTTAACCCCTATATCCATCATTTCTAACATTTTACGCACCTCCCTGTTGATGGTTTAAGCCAATAAAGCCTCACTTTATGGTTATCACCTTCTTTCTTCATGATCTGCTCCTTCGGATAACCCCTAATTCTTATATGGGCGGTGTCCTCTATTGTCCGGCAATTTCCCGTTGAAAGTTTTGCTTTGACCTGTGTCAACTGGCCTTTTAACATTGTTCCTTTCCCTGTAATCAGAGGATTTCCTTTGCAGGGGCTCGACAGTGGGGTTCAGTTTGGGGGCCTTATAACGATTGGGTGGCGTTTTTTTTCGGTTGACCCCATCGGGTGGTTTTGCTGCAATGGGTGACTTGGGGAATCTTACTTTGTTCGGCTCAGGCCTTCTTGAAGACGTTACAGGCGGTTTGACTGGCTTCTGGGTTTCCCATTTTTGTCGCTTATGGATGTAGTTGCGCACTTCTTTCCCCTGCCGATCAATTTTTGCGTGCTCCTTTTTGCTTAATGGCTGGAATTTTGATGGGCTCTTTCCGCTTTTCTTTACAGTCGGAAAAGGTGATGCAAGCTTTCGGGCTCCGGCTTTTGGAAGATTCACCCTATGGCCGGGTTTTTCCACATTATACAATTTTCTAGGTGGTATGGACTCCACGTGTTTGCGACGTTTCTGATACGTTGCCTGTAAACGACTCTCCCAACTGCGATCATGACGATGCTTCCAGCGTTGATGGGCATAAATGGGGTCGTAGCTATGACGCCTCGCATGGGGAGAAACCCAAGGATATATCCCTTTTCGATAATATCTTGGCGCATAGTAGTCCCCGAAATAGTAGTGGTGATAGCGTGGACGCAGGAAGAGAAAATCGGAAAAAACGCCCAGATCAATCATATAAGATGGCGTGAAATAGAAACCCGGCGCCATGATACCCAGGGAGAAAAAAACCGGCGCAAACAACACACCTCGATGGTTAACGGCCAAATCCCAGTAGCCCCCGACAAAAATATAGCCTCGAGGCGTCCACACGTAATGGGCGGGTACCCAGATCCAGTCCGGTTGCATGGTCGCCCAATAACCGGGTCGCCAGGCGAACCGTCCATAAGACCATACCCAACAACCGGGAATCCAGGCATCGTCCGATGAAGGTGCATCTGTATTCGGTCCCACTTCAACCGACTCGGGGGGCTCGGGCAGGTATTCCGTGTCGGTTGCCATATCGCGCGCCCAGTAGCCGGAAACCCATTGAAAACCCTTCCGGGACTTGAACCAATACCCCGGGACCCATTGGCGACCCGGTGGAATAGCCCGCCAGATGCCGCTCACCCAAATGAAATCGGTTCGATCATCATCCCAGGCCCAGTAGCCTGGGATCCATTCGACATCGCCCTCGGGTTTCTGATCCGGAGGGATTTCATGAATCGCATCCGGCGGGGCTTTCGGGACAATGATTCCCGGCTCAGGATCGAATTCAACGGTTTCAGCAAATGCCTCGTGTATGGGCCCGTAAGTAAGCACAACCATTTCATCTTCAGCAGCTGTCACATTTTTCTGGGCAGCCACAGCCGGGAATGCGCCGAATCCTATTCCCAGCAATGCCAGGACCGCAACCGTATAAATATGTCTTATAAATGGCTTGTTCATCATAGTCCCTCCCCAATTCACACTGTTATTCAGTATAACCCAAAAAACGCATTATTGACATCTCATTTTTTTCCACATAGATTTCTATGTTCACAATACCCATAATTACAAAAGAGAAAGGATATTTCAACATGCCTCTTATTGATCTCCGTTCAGACACCATCACCCTGCCTACACCGTCCATGCGAAAAGCCATGGCTGCCGCGGAAGTTGGAGACGACGTTTTCGGGGAAGATCCCACGGTCCGAAAACTGGAAGAAATGGCCGCCCAACGCATGGGCAAGGTTGCGGGCCTACTGGTCACCAGCGGTACCATGGCCAACCTGGTCTGCCAGATGGCCCACTGCGGACGGGGCGATGAAATGATATTGGGGGACAAATCCCATATCTTTTACTACGAGCAGGGCGGTTCAGCGGCCATTGGCGGCATTCATCCGCGCATTGTGCCCAATCAGCCCGACGGAACCCTTCTGCCAGAGGATATTCTATCGGCCATCCGCATTGACAATATCCATTTTCCCGTGACCCGCCTCATTGTTCTTGAAAACACCCATAACCTCTGCAACGGCAGCCCGCTTCCCTCTTCCTACCTGAAACAGGTTGGAACAATTGCCGTTGAAAAGGGCCTGAAACTGCATATTGACGGGGCCAGAATTTTCAATGCGGCCATTGCCTTGGGTGTTTCACCCGCCGAGCTGGCGGCGCCCGCGGATTCCATCTCCTTTTGCCTCTCCAAAGGGTTGGCAGCGCCGGTGGGATCGGTGGTCTGCGGATCAACCGACTTTATTGCCAAGGCCCGCCGAATGAGAAAGGTTCTGGGAGGCGGCATGCGCCAGGCTGGCATCATTGCCGCGGCCGGCATTGTTGCCCTTGAGCAGATGGTGGAACGTCTGGCCGAGGATCATGACAATGCCCGCCGCCTGGCAGAAGGGCTGGCGGATTTGGAGGGATTGTCACCGGGAGCTCTGGAAAAAGTGCGGACCAACATCCTCTACATGGACTTAACATCGGATGTACCCGCAACCGAAACAGTCCAAAAACTGGAGAAGGCCGGTGTGCGAGTGAACCCGGTGGGTCACCATCGCTTGCGCGCGGTAACCCACCACGGGATCACCGCTGAAGATGTGGATACGGCCGTGGCGGTATTTCAAAAAATATTTTAACCTTCTTCGGAATTCACCCTTTATTTGTCCGAAGCGGCCACGGAAAAATGATTTTTCCAACCCCCCACGGCGTATTCCAGACGGGCCAGATTCTGGAGATATTCGTAGGTGGCGTCAACCCGATCATTTTTCGCAATGGTCAGGCTCATTTCCGCATCATTGAATTCGATGGCGTCAGCCAAACCCGTGCTGTAGCGGCCTTTCGCAAGGGCCATATTCTCCTCTGCTTCCGTGAGGGCGGTTTTGGCCACGCGGATGGTCTCATGGGACTCACTGACCGCGATAAAGGCTTTTTGCACGTCCCGGTTCACGGAAAGCGCCAGTTTTCTCAAATCGGCTTTCAGGCGGGCAATGTTCGCCTGGGTTTCCTTTTCTTCTCCTCTGGTTCTGAAGCCTGAAAAAAGCTCCCACTTAAGCGTCACCCCGGCGACCCAGTAATCCTTGAGGGGAAACTCAGTGCTGGCCAATCCATACCCCCCGTTGGCGGAAACCGTGGGCCAGTAGCCAGCACTTGCAGCACTCAGCTGTGCTTTCCCCGCCATGATACGGTCCTTTAGACTGGCGATCTCAGGACGGTGCTTCAGGGACTCCCGGACGAGAGCATCACAATCCGAGGGCATGGGCGGAAGGTAGGGAACATTGGCAATAACATAATCCCCTTTAATCGGGGGGCCGCCGATGGCGTTTTCCAGGTCAACCTTTGCCGTGCGGATTGCAAAACCCGCCTTGAGCAGCGTAAGTCTGGATCTGGCCCTGTCCACCGTGCTTTTGGTCACATCGATTCTGGGACGGATACCGGTTTCAAACAGGGCTTTTGCCTGCTCAAGGTGTTTATTATAGGTCACCAGCGACTCTTTGGCCACGTCCGCCAGGCGAATTCTTTTAAGCATTTCGAAATAGGCCACTTTTACGGTGCAAACCACATCTGCGATGCTCCCTTCAAGATCCTTTTGCCCCGCGGCCAGCTGCTGCTGGCTGTTCTCCAGGCTGCCGGATGTTTTTCCGAAATCATAGAGGCGTTGAGACACAAAGAAATTGGTGTTGTAAATGTTCAGAGGGCTGTTCAGATCCGGAAGGCCGGAATCTCCGGATCCACGGGAAAGATTTCCGGCCAGTCCTCCCAGCATGTCCGGTAAATCCCCGCCCACCCGGTAGTAGTTGGTCATGTTGGAGACTTGTGGAAAGTAGGCTGAAGCCGACTGATCCACCATGGCTTCCAGCGCGGCGACCTGGTATCGTGACGCCTCGATGGAGGGGTTTTGCCGGAACGCCGCTTTGAGCGTCTGGCTCAATGTCACCGTCTGCTCCTGCGCTTGGCAGGGCCGCTCCGAGAAAGCCGAAGCCACAAACGTCATGACCAGGATGATTAAGAGTTTCAGAAAGGGTTTCATGTTTTTCTCCCTTAATCCAGGGTCCGCCTGTAAAACTTGAAGCCAATGGCGACCACCACCACCCAGAAGATGACGATGGGCCACATAAATTGCATTGATTCGGCCAGACCATTTCCCTTGAGCAGCACGCCCCGAACAAATCTAAGGTAGTGGGTCAGGGGCAGCACTTCCCCAATATACTGGGCCCAGACGGGCATCCCCCTGAAAGGAAACATGAAGCCTGAGAGCAGCAGAGAGGGCAGAAAGAAGAAAATCGAAAGCTGCATGGCCTGCAACTGGTTCTTGGCCAGTGACGAAAAGGTGACCCCCACCGTCAGATTGGCAGCGATAAAAACGAGGGACAACGCCAGAACCAGCGGAAGGCTTCCCCGTATGGGGATATGAAAAAGGAACCGCGCTGCCACAAAGATCAGAAGAATCTGCACATATCCCACAAGGATATAGGGGAGGATCTTGCCCAGCATGACTTCCAGCGGATTCACAGGAGTAGACAGCAGGCTTTCCATGGTACCGCGCTCTGTTTCCCGGGTGATGGCAAGCCCGGTTATGATCACCAGGGTGAGCGTCAGAATAACGCCCATGAGTCCGGGAACGATATTATACTGAGAAACCGCTTCAGGGTTGTACTGGGCGTGGATACGGATGTCCACGGGAAATTCCGCCGGGGCCGAGGGCGAAAGAGGGCCTTTCAGATCCTGCTGCAGTGCCCTCCGTACGATTTCATGAAAAGCGGACACGGCATTGCTGGAAGCAGACGGATCCGTGGCATCGACCTCAAGGAGTAAGACCGGTTGCTCTCCCCGCACGATCCTTTGCCCGAAAAGCTCGGGGATGGTCAGAACGAACTGAACGGTTCCGCTTCGAAGCATTTGTTGAGCGTCGGTGCGGCTGACCGCCTCCCGAACCACATCAAAGTAACTGCTGGTCTGCATGGCGGCGACGATGGACCGGGAAAACACCGAGTTGTCTCCGCTTAAAACAGCTGTGGGCAGGTGTCTCGGATCCGAATTAATGGCGTATCCAAACAGGATCAGTTGCGTGAGCGGAATGCCCAGCATCATGGCCAGGGTAACGCGGTCGCGACGCATCTGAATGAATTCCTTGGCCACAACGGCCCAGAACCGTCCGAATGAAAAGGCGCGTTTGTGCATTGTCAGGGTTTCCTCGCACTGCTTCGCATCAAATCGATGAACACCTCCTCAAGGCTTGTTTCAAGCCGGGTCCACCGGTATTCACCGTTTTCGTGGGGAGCGATGCTTTCCTTGAAGCGATCCGGATCCCGGGTGCTGATGTGCAGCGTATTTCCAAAGGCGACCACCTGATCAATAGCGGGCAGTGACTTGAGTTCGCCGGACAGTTGATGGATATCGCCTCCCGATACGCCCCAGGTGGAAAGCCCCGAGCCCTGGATCAGATCCTCGACCCCGCCGGAAGCCAGCAGATCCCCATAGGCAATATAACCCAGCCGCTTACATCGTTCCGCCTCGTCCATGTAATGGGTGCTGATCAAGGCCGTGATGCCTTCCGAGGCCAGATCGTGAACTTGATCCCAGAAATCCCTGCGGGCACCCGGATCGACCCCGGCGGTCGGTTCGTCCAGCAGAAGCAGTTTTGGATTATGAAGAATACATGCCCCCAGGGCCAGACGCTGTTTCCATCCGCCGGAGAGACTGCCGGCCAGCAGCTTCCTGAATCCCCCGATACCGATCCGCTCGATACAGTCGTCCACTGCTTTTTTTCGGTTCTTGACCCGGTATACCCGTGCCATGAAGTCCAGATTTTCGCGTACGGTCAGGTCTTCGTAAAGACTGAATCGTTGAGACATATACCCCACAAGGGGTTTGATGTGCGCCGACTCCTTCAAAATATCATAGCCAAGGCAGACGCCGCTTCCGGAATCGGGTCGCAGAAGTCCGCACAGCATCCGGATGAACGTTGTTTTTCCGGAACCGTTTGGACCCAGGAAACCAAAAATTTCCCCTCTGGACACCTTTATGCTCAGGTTCCTGACAACTGTTTTCTGACCGAAGGATTTGGTCAGATTCTGAACATCGATGACCCAGTCGGTTTCACTCATGAGGCCTCTCTCACATCAACCGGTTGACCCGGGTGCAGGCGAAGGGCAATGGCGGGTTCCACGGTGGCCTCAATCATGAACACCAGTTTGGCCCGGGTCTGACTGGAATAGATCACCGGAGGGGTATATTCGGCCCGGGGAGATATAAAGGCAATCCGGGCCGCAACAGTGCCGCCCCCGTCAAAAGAGACCCATACTTTCTCTCCCGGAGAGAGGCGGCCCACGGTTTTTTCAGGCACAAAAAACCGAACCTTGATATTTTCCGGCGGAAGGAGTGAAACCACCGGCTTTCCGGGTGGAACCCATTCGCCGAAATAGTAAAACGTGTCGAAGATAAGCCCATCTTTCCGGGCGGCCTGTGTTTTCTGATCCAGATTCCAACGGGCCTGTACAAGCTTCTCCTTGACAGCGTCCGCCTCGGCCTGTGCGGCCTTGATTTCATCAGGTCTTGCGCCCAGCCGCGCCGTCTCGAGATCCGCCGTAATGGCCTGGACCTGTCGCTGCATCTGGCTGTACTCGGTGCGCGCTCTGTCCAGGGATTCTTGTGAAATGAACTGTTTTTTTGTGAGCTTGACCCGGCGGTCGTATTCCAGCCGAGCCAGTTCAAGCCCCGCTTGGGCGCTTTTAAGTTTTGCCGTAATGGCCTGGATCTCGGAAGGCCGTTTCCCTTTCTTCAGATTGGCCAGTCGGTCCATGGCCTGTCTGTACATCTGGGTCGTCTCCCGGACGACGGCTTCTTCCAGGACATGCTCCAGCGCAAAGAGCAGATCTCCTTTCTTGACAGTCTGGCCCCGCCTGGCATTGAGGGTTTCAAGCCTGCCACCCAGGGGCGATGCCACATAAACAAATTCGCCTTCAACATATCCTTGAAAGGTTGTGACCGGTGGCTTTTCACACGAGCAGGTGGATACCAAAGCCATCAGAACAATGAAATGCCATCGCGTTCTTTGTAAAACGGCCTTTATGTTCAATAACGGCATTTCCCCACCTCTTTTTGTCTCTGTTCTGTCCATCTATTCGACACGTTTTCCAGGTACGCTTCTAAAACCGGCTGATCCGCATCAGCCCATTCCAAGGGCTGTAATCGGGCGGGTGTCAGCCACTTAAAAGCCCTGTGTTCATGAAGAATCAGACTGCCGGATTGAATGCGGCACTGAAAGGGATAAAGGGTGATGGAAAAGGTTTCGTAGGCGTGGGTCAGTGGGCGTAACGGTTTTTCTATCCTCACGTTCATCCCCAGTTCCTCTTGGATTTCACGCTTGAGACAGGTCTCCGGGCTCTCACCCGGCTCAATCTTGCCGCCCGGAAACTCCCATTTCAGCGGGTGGCACATTCGGGCGCTTCGCTGAACCGCTAAAAAGCACTCCTCCCGTTCGATAATGGCACAAGACACATGGATATGTTTTCCAAGCTTCATGGATTCCAATATAGAACCCTCCGTTCATATGATCAAGTGCATATTATGGAATGACCCGATATCTGGAATAAGCCTCGGCAGTTCCTGAAAAGATACGTTGAACGTCTCTAATCGATGGCACAGCTTTTTAGGTCGGCTGAATTGGCAGGCAACGCCGATCAAACGGTAAAAGGGTTCAAAGGCAAATAAGCGCCGAGGCGCCCTTCCCCCATGTCCCAACTCTCACCTCCTGCTCGATCTCCATTTTTTTCTGCTATTAAAAAATCAACAATTTTTGTTTTTCCAAATTTGAATTGACCTGATCCGTGAAGATGGTATGTTCGTCGAAAATCGAGCCGTATATAACTGTGAAATGAGCATTTACCATGGAAGAGAAGACGAACCGGGAATTAAATCTTGTTATTCTGCCGAACGGCGCCCTGCACCTGGAATGGATGGATACCCAGGATGCCGTCTCAAAAAGCAGCCGGCTGTTACAGAAAGAAATCCATGAGCGATACAGAAAGAAATCCATGGGCGACAAAACCGACCGGTGGCTCCTCTTTCTGGGGTTTTCCGATTCACAGGTCCCACTCTCGTCCTCCCTCGATTACTGGCGGGGATTTTCCGGATTGTTTGCCAAAAAACTGTGTCAGACCCCCGACCTGGAGGTTCTGCGCCACCGGGTGAAAATTCCCGTTGTGAAAGAGGAATTGGAGACCCATCTGGCCCGTGTTCCCATGATGACCGGCGCCGAATATCTGAGGGAGGAATTGCTTGAAGCTCAGTGGACCCGATTAACCGAAGCCTTTTCCCAGGCCATTCAATCCTACGAAGGGTCGGTTGCGGCTTTCATCAGAACCTACAGTCCCGACGTTCATCTCGTGGGCAGGGTGTTTTTTCACCTGGTGGAAAACCGCGATGATGAATATCCATTCGCTTTCATGGCTACCTACACCACCCGGTTGAATCGGCAGGGAAAATCCAAACACCTCCCCCTCAAGCAGGCTTTGGCGGAATATGAAAATGATGATGGAAAACTCCTGGAATTGCTTACAACCGTACATATAGCCGAAAAAAGAAGCCCGCTCATGGGGGAACTCCTGGAAACAGGCGAGCTGTTTCATCCCCTGGCCTGGAGCGCGGGAGAGGCATTCACCTTTCTCAAGGAAATCCCCATTTACGAAGACTCGGGCATTTTGTGCCGAATCCCCAACTGGTGGAAAGGAAAGCAGTCCGGCGTTCGATTGAATTTCAGCTTGGGGGACAAAAAACCTTCCCTGGCAGGGATGGATGCCATTTTGAGTTTCAATGCGCAACTCTTTTTAGGGGACATCCAAATTTCAGAGGCCGAGGCCAAGCGGTTTCTGGCAGAGTCGGAAGGGCTCGCCTTCATTAAAAACAGATGGGTGGCCGTTGACCACGAAAAGCTGAACCAGACCCTTGATGCCTATGAAAAGGCGAGGGTCATGATGGAAAAAGAAGGTTTGAGCCTGCGGGATGCTATGCGGCTACAG
>Ga0257125_1001480_pt1 | contig 23720 bp, 25 predicted proteins | sample SI106_200metaG_FD_190183 | JGI IMG/M metagenome (GOLD analysis project Ga0257125, IMG submission 190183) | Marine microbial communities from Saanich Inlet, British Columbia, Canada - SI106_200 | ecosystem: Environmental > Aquatic > Marine > Inlet | place: Canada: British Columbia | collected... | reverse complement strand
AAGACACTTTCCATTATTGATCGTCAATTCAAGAGCTTTGGGAATGTTAAACATGGCTGCATCACTCCAACCTAGATTATTCCCGGGCGTTGTTAGTTCCACATAACCCACCACCGCATAATCCATGGCATGTTTATGTTGAATCCCCTGATTTTCCAAGGCAGGTATAATACTTTCATCATTAAAAATCTGCGGCATGCCACTTCCAAGTCCGATCACCCGGCTGCATTCATCAATGAACTGATCGCTGGTATGCCGACAAAAACGAGCTGAAACATTCGGTTGGGGTAAGCCGATATGATCCTGGGCTTTTAAACAGAGAAATGATAGCATATTCGAGGCGTCTTTCCCATCCAGCGTTTGCCCCCCCAACACAACGTTGAAACCAATGGGAAATCCAGCAAAATATTTAGCGCTGTTGGAGTTTCTCAGATAAACAATGTGATTGAATTTAATCCAAAGCGCCTCAATTAATTCCAAAGCCTGGACTAAAGTTAATTCACCCGATTCCAAATCCCGGCTTAAAATAGGATACAAATATTGATCAATTCGTCCGGGGGAAAAAGAGGATGCATTTGATTCCAGCTGCAATAGTACGAAAAGGAACCATAAAGACTGCAAGCTTTCGCGAAATGATCGGGGTGGAGAATGCGAAATATTAAAACAGATGTTTTTGAGTGCCAGCAGCTGTTCCTTAATTTCGGGTGATTCAGATTTATTGCTTAAATCAGCCGCTAACTGCTCGTATCGATCCAGGAATACCCGATAGGCGTTTAAAACAATAATCGTGGCCTGATAGAACTCTTTTTTCTCTCCTGTCGCATTTACAAGCTTTTCCTGTGCCTCCTTCAATATGCCAGCGGGGCCTTTTTGCAACCATTTTTCAACATTTGGACAAATATGCCCCTGAGCGTGGTCCGTCTGATTAATCTTGACGACTTTATTGATTTCACTGATTTCCGCTCCTAAAGTCTTTTTAATCTCATCTTCCAGAGATTTTCCCTGCCAATAGGGTGCTATTTGCTCTTTAAATTCTTTGATATCAGCCTGTTTAACATTGAACTTATCCTGGGGACGTGTCGGCAGTGTTTCAATTTCTTCATCGACCCAGCCAATACCAGCTTCCGGAGATACAACTCCTCCCCTTATTCCGGCAGTACGATTACCGATAATTAATTCTTCAGGATCAATCGTAATTGTTATTTTTTCCAAAGCTAAAGCTAATGCTTTAGCCCGCTTGATAACTACCGGCTGACCTTCATTTTTTTGGTAACTCTCTGTAATCAGCTTTGCTTGTTCAATCGATAAATACCGGGGCTGGTCAAAGGTTTTTTTCTTTAAGCTTTTAATCCGATTGGATATCTCAAAGTTCCGGATATTATCCAGAATTGAGTCCGCTATCACTGAGCCGATAACCATAATATAACCTTTTATTAACGAATTTATTAGATATTGATCTTGAAATGTTTTATTTCATTATGACTTTGTCCAGTAATCAAAGACCAATGCTTTTTCAATATAAGGTGATGCAATGGTAACAAAATTCTGATGTTCCGGATGCGGAAGGTATTCATCACGATCCTGTTCACTTTTAAAAGTAACAAAAAAACAGTGGGTAAATCCCTGTGATAAATTTTCCGGACTGTTGTTCAATCCCCATTCAAAATCAGTGATGAAATTTATCTTTTGTGGCAATTTACAAAATTCGCTTTTAACTAGTTCAATTTGATCCGGCGTAACATCGGTTTTAAATTTAAATAAAACAATATGACGCAGAAATTCCCGGGATTCATTCATAAATTTGATATAAATAATAATGTTTATGGTTCTTTACCACTAATCTTACAGATGTTGCTATTTATAAACAAAAGTAGTTGTCATTGACTCACTTAACAAAAAACATGCATGTTCAATTATAAATATGCAATTTCAATTATTCTGATTGAATTATTCTGCTTTGACAATAGTAAATCCGCATAAACCCGCAAGAAAATAGCCCTAATTTAGATTGAATGATTTAACATATCCCGTCTTTTTTATCAAAAACCAAAGAATGGCAAAGAGGACTGGTATTATAATGCTTAAGTCTTTGCTAAAAAATGGTCATGTCCCCAAATTACCTACTTTTCGTTCAGGTACTAGATCGTAAAAGCAGAGGGATTCAAAATGTCTATCTGAAAACAAAGAAAGTGATTGTTGAAGATGAAACCAATATTGTAAATGATGGAGTATCGAAAGATTAGAAGCTTTCCATAAAACATGCCATTTTAATCATTCAATAAATGAGCGTTACGATGCGAAAATTACTGATTTTACTAGTACTGATTTTTCCCCTTTTTAGCACGGCATTATGCCAGGACCAAAAAGCCGGAGGTGGTAGTATGTCTATCACTATTTCAAATTGTATATTTACCTGGGGATTAATGAAATACAAGGGTTGTTATGGGGCTGCTGAAAATGGAAAAATCGTTTGTATTGGGCAATATCAGTTTCAACAATCAATTGATCAGGACAACACTGTCTCTACCGCTCAGATTTTTATCAAAAAAAATGGATTAATAGTTCCAAAACTCTGCGATTCAAAAATAATTACCGAAGATTGGTAATCATACTCCTGAACTTCCTTTCATTTACTTCTGATAAAACCAACTAACAATTCAAGTTCTTTTATAGTTACCCAAACCGGTGCCCAGTAAGATGTTTGCGGGGACGTGTGCCTGTCATTTTGATTTTAAGGACACAAAATTCAAGTTCCTTAATAACAAAACCACGAACCCAAACCATTTTTGGGTGAGTTTTTTTACCCATCGTTACATTAAAAGATCAATGCAAATATAAAGTAAAAACATTCTGAAATGATTTAGGAACAGTATCAGTAAACCAGTTGACACACCTTGGATTCAACTAATTTTAATTCAAGTTCACTCTTTTTTCAGGAATGGTATAAATTAGCGGCCAGGTGATCAAGGTTGTTCCTCCCTTTATCAGAATATTGGCAATCACAATTCCCCAGACCACACCAATGGGTAGTACACCATAAAAGGCGATAAAAGAAAAAAGCAATGAATCTATTGGAACACTGATGGTATTACTGGAAATCACTCTACCCCATTGATGCTTATCTTTAAACTTTCGGGTCCAGATTTGGTAAATTTCAGTATCGGTCAATTCTGAAATCACTTCTGCGATAATAGAAGCAATCACTATTCGCCAAACAGGGGCTAATACCGAACCAAAATCAGGTTGGGGGCCAGCATTTGGATCTACCGGCAGTTTTGCCACAAACCAGAAAAGTCCTGCCATAAATAAATTAATAAATGCGGCAGCAAATATCAAAACCCGGGTAGCAGTTGCGCCCAAAGTCTTATGAACCAGATCTCTCAAAGTAAAAGTTAAGGGATATATAAAGGTACCGGCGTCCATGGACAATCCCATGAATAGCACGATTTTAAGGCTGGCAATATCAGATAGTAATTGCGTCGCCACATAGGCTGCAATTACAATAACAACGCGTATCATTTTAAGCTCCGTGTTAATTTATTAAACGGGGTGTCTACGACCCGTTACAAAAAAGACGTTTTTAAACATATGTTACGATTATGTAAAGCGCTAAACAACTATTTTTTTAAAGTTTCTTCAAACCATGGTAAACATCTGACTACCAATGGATTAAATTAATAGAGAATATCTTCTTAAAATATAATATTCTTTCCCATTATTTTATTGATAATATGGCTGGATATCCAACTACAAAACAAACCCTAAAGTCACCGAACTACAGCTCATTTTTATTGTCATTTCAATATCATCAAATTCCATAATTATAGTCTTTAAGACTCGCAAAGATGCTATTTATCATGTACTACCAGATTAAATGAATTGATAACAATCTTCTTTATTAATAAAATAAGTTTGAACTATTCCCATAAAAAGAATGAAATATATATCCATTAAAAATCAATTTCGATTAGGTTCTGGCCTGATTATCATGATTACCGGTATAACTGTATCATTGCTGGTATATAAAAGTCTGCAGAATCAATTAATCACTACGGTCCAACAAAAAACTCAGGTTTTCTTGAACACCGCCAGTTCTATTCGTATTTATATTAAAGATACTTTAAGACCTCAAATCCAAAAAGAACTGGGGAGCGATCGGTTTATGCTGGAATCCATGTCCACAACCTATATTTCGCGCCATATCATGAAATTACTAAAAGGTGAAATTCCGGAATTTCAGTATAAACGTGCCGCTAAAAACCCCAGAAATTCGATAAATCTGGCCGATGAATTTGAACTGGATAAAATTAATTGGTTTAATAAAAATCGCGATAAGAATCTTTGGGCGGGGATGATAATGAAAAACAGTAAGCCATATTATGCTGAACTTATGCCGATTGCAGTCGAAAAAGAGTGCCTTTATTGCCATGGAGACCCCCTGGATGCACCAAAGGATATGACAGATATTTATGGTACCTCTGCCAGTTTTGGTTATTCAGTTGATGATGTGGTAGCGGTCGATACGATATATATTCCCATGGCACATTCTAATCGCTTAATCAAAGAAAAAGCCTGGGCGGTATTTATCATCGGTGTGGGATTATTGTTTATTCTCATTGTTACTATTACAATTTTATTTAATCACACGGTAGTTACACAGTTGAGAGGAACTCTGAGACTATTTCAGCAATTGTTCAATGGATCCGGAAAACCCCTTCCGATTGACTTTAACCAGGTTGGTGATGAATTTGAACAAGTTCAGGAAGTTTTTGAACAAACTGCAGATCATCTGGTGGTGATACATAATGAGCTAAGAAATTCAGAAAAAAAATACCGGAGATTATTTGAGTCTTCACCCAATACGATATTTATTTGTAACACTGATTTTTATATTCAGGAACTTAATTCAACCGGATTCAGTCTATTGGATTTTGATCAAAATCATCATGATATTCATTCAATTTCTTTATTTGATCTGTTTGTTCATCAAAAAGATAAAGATATGATCCTGGATAAAATCCATAATGAGAAGAAAACAGATATCGATATGGACCTTCAAATGATCACTCGATCCGGAATGAAAATCGATGTTATTTTTTCAGCTAACCGTTTACTGGATGACAAGAAGCAGTTTATCGGTGTTGAAGGTGTTATCCGGGATGTAACGAAACGTAAGCAAATGGATAAATATCTGGCTCAAACTGAAAAACTGGCTTCAATCGGCCAGCTAGCAGCCGGGATCGCTCATGAGATTAATAATCCACTGGGAGTCATCAAATGCTATTCTGATCTCATTCATAAAAACCCACAAAACGACACTCAGGTCTCAGAAGACATTGGAGTGATCCAAAAGCATACGCAAAACTGTAAGACAATCGTCGAATCATTACTCAACTTTGCCAGGGTGAGCGAACCTAGTTTTAAGAAATCAGATTTGCATCAATGCCTTGATGAGATTTTATCTGTGCTCAACAGTGAAATGATCAAACAGCAAATTAAAGTTAGTAAAAATTATTGCCAGGTTATGCCCGCCATAGATCTGGATGAAAGTAAGTTTAAACAGGTTTTAATGAATATCCTCTTAAATGGCATTCAGGCCATGCCGGAAGGTGGTACATTTACAATTCAGACAGGGTTCACCAATATTCTAAATCAAATTTTTATCGATATTAGTGACACCGGTCCCGGAATTCCATTTGAGATCCAGGATAAAATTTTTGAACCTTTTTTTACAACTAAAACACCCGGCAAAGGGACAGGTCTTGGGTTATCAGTTAGTTATGGAATTATTCAGCAGCATAAAGGTGATATCACGGTATCCGATAACGACCAACATGGAACCACATTTTCGATTCGACTACCATCAGTAAAAACAAATTAACCAGAGATAATATAAACATATGAAAGAAACCTTACTGATAGTTGAAAATGAAATAGACTTAATGCGTGGGTTGAAACGATCTATTGAATCAGAAACCAAATATGAAGTTTTAACGGCTAAAAATGGGATAGAAGCATTGGCAATCATCTCAAAAACGCCTATTGATCTGGTTCTAACGGACATCAACATGCCCGAAATGGATGGGATGACACTACTTAAATCTATCATTAAATTTGATCCTTCGATTACTGTCATAATGATGACAGCCTATGGTACTATCGAAATTGCTATTGAAGCCTTAAAAGAAGGTGCTTATGATTTTGTCCAGAAACCTTTCGAAATGGATACCTTAATTCGCTTGATCCATAAGGGCATGGAAAGGAATCATTTATTGCGTGAAAACCAACAGTTGATACAGGAAATTTGTAAAAAAACACCCTTAGAAAATATGATTGGGAAAAGCGCTCCCATTCAAAAGGCTTTTGAAACCATCCGAATGCTGGGAAAAAGTGATGTCACGGTTTTGATAACCGGAGAAACTGGTACAGGAAAAGATTTAGCAGCCCAGGCCATTCATTATAGTAGTTCCCGGCGACCCAAAAATCTTGTAACTGTCAATTGCCCGGCGTTACCGGAAGGACTACTGGAAAGTGAGCTGTTTGGGCATAAAAAAGGTTCATTTACCAGTGCACATCAGGATAAAATCGGATTATTTGACCAGGCCGAAGGTAGTACTATCTTCCTGGATGAGATTGGCGATTTGCCTTTATCTCTGCAAACAAAACTGCTAAGGGTTTTGCAAAATCGTGAATTAAAACCAGTTGGTAGTGACAAAAGCCACCAGATCAATGTTCGTGTTGTTGCTGCAACTAATCAGGATTTAAATCAAAAAATAAAAGCCGGACTGTTTCGGGCAGACTTATATTATCGTTTAAATGTGGCCTCTATCAAAATGCCTTCATTAAAACAGATAAAATCAGATATCCCAATATTTACTGATCATTTTTTAAAAAAAAGTGCCTGTGAACTTAAAATTGAGCCAAAACAGGTCGCCCCGGAAGTCATTGAACATTTTACTAGTCTTGACTGGCCGGGAAACATTCGGGAGCTTGAAAACTGTATTCAAGGGGTCTGTGCTATAATCGAAAGCCAGACTATCAGGCTTGAGCATGTATTAGGCATCCACCAGGAGATATCAACACCTAAGTCAGATGATCCTTTTTCAACTCCTTACAAAGAGTTGAAGGAACATATGATAGAAAAATTTACTAAATCCTACATTTCCAGGTTATTAAAATATGCCAAAGGTAACATTACTCTATCAGCAGAAATTAGTGGGATCAAAAGACAATCCCTTCAAAAAATTGTTAATCGATATAATATTGATGTTTCTAAATTCCGGGATTAGAGATGTCACCTTTAGGTGGCATTGCCACTTTCAGATGGCATTAAAATTTAATTTGTAATCCTGCCATTTTTATTATAGCGGCAATCCTCTAATCTAAGTAAAAATACTATTTCCTCTTGTTTACTGGATTTTATTCATAACCACACAATCAAATCTACTGCCAACTTCAGTTTACAGTAACTCCCAAGATTCCAATCAGATATATCAATTAATTCAATATATACAACAGCTTACACCTTCATTAATTAATGGCATATCAATTGCTCTTATTGGGCTTTGCATTATTATCAGGCTTAAGTACGAGTAATAACACATGATAATTTTGTCATTATCAAGATACAGCCAATATCATACCTAAGGTCTGTAAAATCAAGGTATATGTAATAAGTACATATCCAACATTTTACTATTTTCTGGATTTAAGAAATAGTCCATTAGAATGAAGTTTGCTATAAGCGCCTGAGTTGAATCAAAAATGGCAAAATCAATATTAAAATCATTTACCGGAGAAGGGAACATGAGTAAGGAAAAGGAAGGCTCAGTCGTTTATGACAGTGGGCAAAGCAAGTTATCTGATCTTTGGAAAAAGGAAGATTACTGGGCAATATGGTTAGGATCTATTCTTTTAATCGTGGGAATTATGATATTTTTCCCAAAGGGTGATCAAGCAGTTATGACTAAAATTCAAGATGCCAATGCCATCTTGACAACAGAAGCTGCCCGAGCACCATTTAAAACCATTGCCTGGCATAATGCTGTCAGTGCGAAAAAGAAATTAAAAGCAACCAGTTCCAGCATCGGAAAAACCATTAAGTCATTTACATCCAAAACCAAAGGATGGAAATCAAATCCGATTGATGCTTTTTATTTCAGCGCAAGTGCTGCCAAAGCTAAAAATGAAGCAGCTATGCCAAAATATGAAGCAGCCAAAGCTGCATTAGCATCTGCCCTAAATACAGCAAAACAAACTGAAGCCAAAGCTGCAGACGCTGGTTTTTCCAACGAACAATTAAACAATGACGCCAAAGCAGCGATCACATCCTGGAGAACTGCAGGCAAGAAAGCTTCCAGTGCTAAAAAGAAAATAGGCAACAAACCTTATAATTTGCTTCCTTCGTTAATCGGTTTCATGCTATTCATGGCCGTATTTTTTGGAATCGGAAAAGCGGTCATGGGTGAATCCATCGTTAAATTTATTAAAGGTTTCACATTTGTGTTTTTAATTGCCATTTTGGCTTATGTCGCTGCCGGAAATGCAACCATGAAGCATTATGGAATTGGTTACGCAGCCTGGGCGATTTTATTTGGACTGATTGTCAGCAACACAATCGGAACACCAAAATGGGTAGCTCCTGCTGTGCAGACAGAGTACTATATCAAAACCGGTTTAGTACTGTTAGGTGCTGAAATTCTGTTTGGTAAAATCCTTTCTATTGGTGTTCCGGGAATCTTTGTGGCCTGGATTGTAACACCCATTGTATTAGTAACAACTTATCTTGTTGGTCAGAAAATCATTAAAGTCCCATCAAAAACATTGAATATGACAGTTTCCGCAGACATGTCAGTATGTGGTGTGTCGGCCGCAATCGCTGTTGCTTCTGCCTGTCGGGCAAAAAAGGAAGAGTTAACCTTAGCCGTTGGTTTATCTCTGGTTTTTACATCCATCATGATGATTCTGATGCCGGCTTTTATTAAAGCGGTTAATATGCCACATGTTCTGGGTGGTGCCTGGATGGGTGGAACTATTGATGCAACAGGTGCTGTTGCTGCTGCTGGTGCTTTTTTAAGTGACCAGGCACTTTATGTAGCGGCTACTATCAAAATGATTCAAAACGTATTAATTGGTGTGATCGCATTTTGTGTAGCCTTGTACTGGGTTGCCAAAGTAGATAATATTGAAGGTCAAAAAGTAGGAAAAATGGAAATTTGGAACAGATTTCCAAAATTTGTAATCGGATTTATTTTTGCTTCAATCGTATTTTCAGCAATTTATGCATCGATTGGAAAAGATTTAGCTTATGTTATCATTGATCATGGTGCTATCCGTGGATTATCAAAAATTGGTAGAGGGTGGTTCTTCTGTTTAGCATTTGCTAGTATTGGCTTAGCAACAAACTTCCGTGAACTAAGGTCATACTTCAAAGGTGGAAAACCTTTAATTCTTTATGTATTTGGTCAATCCCTCAACTTGTGTTTAACTTTGGGAATGGCGTATGTAATGTTCTATCTGGTTTTCCCGGAAATTACTGCCAGCATTTAATACTGAAAACACGGAGTTTATTTAGAATGGTTAGAAAAGTAATCAATTTAACAATATCGTTTGCAATCTGTTTAGGATTTATGTTCTACGTTGGTCCATGGGTAGATACTTTTGAGAGTGTAAAACCGCTGATTGATTTTATTGAAGAGCGGGATATTGATGCTGGTGCCTTGTACTACACTGAGATTGAAGAATTTTCAGAAGCCAATATCAATATGGAAAACACTATGGACTACACACCAGGTAAGAACTTTTAGTCTTTGGTCCTTTCTAATCAGTGTTTTAATCGGGGTTTTCCTTTTGGAAAACCCCGATCATATCTGAATCAGATTGCTTTTAGAGGGTCGGTTTATTGGTTTCAAGGCGATTTAATAAAAAGCTTTGATATCAACATTTCTTATTTCCATTGAAGAATCTTCAATTTTCCTGACAGTATCTGCCGCAGCTGGCGTTGTTTTAGCCAGGTCCTGCACGATTGTTTGATTTAGTGATCTCCAGGCATTGTTAATATCATCTATCATTAGCAGATATTGTGTTTTTTTAGGATAAGCTGATAGAATTAAATCTCCGAACTTCTCCCCTTTTGCATTCAATAAATTAGTATAGTGTTGTGTCAATATTGACATCAATTCCCGATAGGGATCAATGGAATGGGATTTCAAATCCGCCATTTCAACCATCGGTTCAACATTAAATTCCCGTTTTTGTTTGATCGCTTCATAAGCTTCATTTAATGCCCGATTCGGACTTAGCAAGTAATTTTTTATAAAATCCTTTTTATCATTTTTATACTTTGTCACCTGTTGAAAAAAGAAGATAAAAATAATAGGTATTAGGATCATCCAGATACTCAACTGGGGTTTCTTAAATATCTTAATGGTAAGACGTTCAACAAATACCTGATCATAATCCAGAATCAGTTGACGTTTTTCTTCCAGATTTTTTCCCATTTGTTTCCTCGCTTAATTTTATTGATGGCCGGTACTGGTCATTTTAAGTTTTACTCCAGTGAACCGATAATATATTTATTATAAACTTGCTCATGGTCATCCTTAAGAAACAGACAATGCTCAATACCAGGTAAAAAGGTTTTTTTATGCAAAGCAAGAGCTTCTTCGCCATTTTGCTTCAGGAAGACAGAATTTATGTTCCCGCTTTCTTCCCTTTCCTGGGGATCGATCTTAATAATGCCAACTTACTATCTGGCCCAATATAAAATTGGATTTGGAATAATAGAGGATTATTAATTTACAAAGAAAGCCTTATAGCTGAGTTCCCAATATATCCTGCGCCATTTTTTCCGCAATTTTGTTAGCGTCTTCTCCCATCTCATCAGGGCTGGTACATGACGGTAAAATATATTTTCCGATTGCTATGCTTGCGGTATAATCACATTTTCTTTGAAACATAACAGGTATAAGATCCGCATTGTTTTCAATCGAATCAGCACAGGTAACCAACAAAGCTTCCGGTTTTCCTTTTAAAAAGGATTTAAATTCCAGAGTATCATCATTTTTGGATAGACAATACTGCCGATCGATTAAGGTTTTAAGCTGGGCTGTAAATCCCCACCAGTAAAGAGGTGTAGCATAAACAATAGCATCTGCGCTTATCATTCTGTCAAATAAAGACAACATATCATCTTTTTGAATGCAACCCGGCGCATCTACGATTTTTTTACATTTATCACAGGCCAAACACCCCTTAAGATTATAACTGGTGATGTTGATTCTGTCGATTTCATGTCCCTGGCTAACAACATTATTTTCAAATAATTCAAGGATTTTTGCAGTATTTCCTTTTTTTCTTGGGCTGCCAAGTATGGTGACTATTTTCATTTTTCTCCTGTTTATATAATCCCTATTCAATATTGCACTGTAAATTTATTTTATTGTGTTCGCTTTGAAATCGGATGATTTTTGTTCAATTCCTGCAAATCCCAAAGATTACCAACAAATGACTCCTGTTCCGGTTTTGATGCCCTGGCTAACAAAATCGTTACACCTTTTGAACCCGGTGGTGCAATTAGCACCCTCCGTTTATCTTGTTCCGGTTGATAGGTATCTTCGATACTCTGAATACGCACTAATACCGCTTCTTTTGAAAAAATTTCACCAATTTTAACCTGTAATTCAGGAAATTTTTTAAAAATATGATAGATAAAGTATCGTGTCAATTTTGATCATCATCTGGTTGATTTCTCCAACGACGATGAAACCACATCCATTGGGCAGTATATTTTCTAATATGTGTTTCCAGGGCTAGTGAATACCTCTGTGTTAATTCATGAATTTCTTCATCTCCACCCTTATACGGCGCTTCTGACAATTTCTGAAAATCAAAATGATGGGCGCCATTTTCATCCCGATAACTATAGGCAGAAATAACAGGAACTTTAAATTTTTGACCCAATCCGGCCGGTCCGGATGGCGTAGCGGCACTTTTTCCGAAAAAATCTACAAAAATACTCTTGGCTCTTGTATCCTGGTCAATAATTGTCACCAGAACCTGGTTGTTTCTAAAACAGTTGAGTAGTTCCTTAACAGATCGCTTTCCCTGTCTGGGAATCATCGTTAAATTTGGAGACTGTCGGTTTTTTTGCAAAATATTGTCTAATTTCTTGTCACCAACAGGGCTTTGAATCGCTTTACCCAATATGCCCAATTCTTCAAATACAATCGTAAACAGTTCCCAGTTAGCAACATGAGCCACTAATAAAATTGCACCTTTACCGGATTTTTGAGCTTCTTCAATGACTTCCTGATTATGAAATTTAATCCAGGTATCAGCCCGTTTGCGAATTTTATTCACACACAAGGTTTCAAACACGGTTTTCCCGGTATTTATAAAAACGTCTTTTACAATGAGGTTCCTTTCTTCGTCTGATAATTCAGGAAAACAAAATTTAAGCTGATAGTCTGCAATTCCCCGTTCTTTTTTTGCCAAATAGTAGCCTAATTTACCAAGTAAACTTCCCATTTTCAAATTTGTCCTGATTGACCAAATTCCGGAAAATAGAATTAACCCACGGGCAAAGTAATATTCCAGTGAATGTCTGAATTTTTTTAATCGGGGAGATTTATTAAGTTTAAAATCATTATACTTTAAATCACGCGCCATTTAATTCTCAACTTATTTAATTTTAGTATGTCACTTAAAGGATAATAACTTTGATGATGCCAGTTAATTTTGTAAAGACCCAAAATCAGAACACCTTAATATTGAATATCGCAACAAAACAGAGATTCTCTTTTTGCTGTTAGCGAACTTGAATTTTACAACCTGGGAATGAAGAATCTTTATTAAATTTAGCAAGAGATCTTTCATCCATACAATGACGCTTGTTATTAATTCAGTCCTAGCCCGACAACCAAGCCAACTGCTATCCCCAGACCAACAAATATCGAACCGATGACGATTCCAACCGCAATATTTCCTTTTTCAAGTTGAACATGGGTATCAAAAGGCGTAATCTTGTCAAAGGTTTTATAACCAATAACCATAAATATCAATGTAATGACTGCTCCCAGGGTAGCGTAAACCAAGTTTAGAATGGTAATACCAATATTAGTTTCCATTATTTTAGTAATTTTTTAATGATGTGAATTTTTTGGACATAGTTAATTGTTTCTTCGCTATGTTTACCCGTAATTTTAGGAAGTGTTTTTTCAATCGAATCCCAACGATTAGGGTTGAGATTCTTTTTTTCCGCAACTTTTTGTGCTTTTAAAATATTTCCCTTACCTGCATTATAGGACCCGAACATAAAATTCAGTCGGTCCATAAATGAACGGTCAGCCCGCCATAAATTCCAAATCGATCGATTGTAATAAATACCTGCCGCAATATTCCATCTTGGTTGTAGATTAGATCCCTTAATGGCGGGATTCTTTTTTTTTATTTCTTGAAAAGTTTTTGGCATTATTTGCATTAAACCTTTAGCACCGACATGGGATTTTGCTCTTGAATTAAGGCGGGATTCTGCCACAGCCTGGGCTTTAAAGAGTATCCAATCAAAACCCGGTCCAAAATATCGTTTGGAGTACTTTGAGAAATAGTGATCAAAGTTTTTTACACGATTGTAACGTTCATAGGCGTATAAATTTACAACAACTCCGAAAAGCAATAATAATAAGCAAACTTTTTTCATATCCCCTTTATTGAATTCAGAGCTAAGGTTATATGATTTGGAAAAGGATATCAACTCTGTTATCAAGCTTGAATAGGAGTGCGGTTATCGGGAAAGATGATAGGTAATTAAGCGGAGAAACAGTGGAGAAAACGCATTTATATACACTTGAATATGACGAATAGATTTTAAAACTGTAAGGTAGATCCGGAGAAGTTAATGTCTAATAAAATAACATGATAAATTATTGACAAATCTACCTTACAGTCTTCAGGATTCAAACCATTTACATTGAATGACCTGCAGCGTTTGCTTCAGTGGAATATTTATAATTACCGGAATTAAATAGATCCATAGCTTCTTTAACACTGCCACTCACATCGGTAATCACTTTAATTTTTGAAGCATTAAGCGTTTTTATAGCATTGGGGCCACAAAAACCGGTCATTAGAACCTCTGCTCCTGCTTGTTTAATATTGACACTCGTTTGAATACCAGCACCTTTTAATAAATTGCTATTTTGCTGATTATCCATAACTTTAAATTCCATGGTTTCAGAATCAACAATCAATATATGGGAAGCTCTACCAAATCTTTGATCCATTTGTGAATTGATATCCACCCCCTGGGATGTAACTGCGACTAGCATAATACTCCTTATAAGCTATATATTATTGGGGTTGTCCGCCTCCGCCGCCACAAACCTGATCATTTTGTATTACAGAAAGTTTACCATCAATTAAGTCTTCTACAACAGGCCTGGTTTCAGCACGTTCTGCTTCATGATAAACCTCAATCCCAACCTGTTTGAAGCCCATTAGCGGCCGAAGTCCAATTCCTCCAACGATCAAAGCATTAACCTGATGACTAGCTAATAAATTTACAGGTACCATACAACCACCCTGAGCATGTCCCCCATTTTCAATGGTAGAAACTGATTTAATGTCACCGTTTTCAACATCAATTAAAGTGAACACATCACAGTGGCCAAAATGCCCAGCCCTTAAGCCATCTATCCCACCTGTATTTTGCGAAGGAATCGCAATTCTTCCGTCTTTCATGATAAAAAATCTCCGTTTATTGTTTATGGTTAAACTGCAAATGCTGGAAGTGAACCGATAACATTCATTTCAGGCATTCTTATAATTTTGTCCCAAATATCATTCATTATTCCACAAATGTGAGAATCCGGGTAAAATTCAAAAATGGATTGCTTTTGGAGCATTGCTTCGACAAATATTGAATCAAAAGGAATTTTTCCAAGCGTTTCGATATCATTTTGTGCTGCATATTGTTCGATTTTTTCTGTTTGTTCCAGATTTATATCAAATTTATTAATACAAATTTTACAGGGCAATCTAAAAGTACTTGCCAGCTGAACCAGTCTTTGTAAATCATGCAATCCTGATACAGTGGGTTCTGTGACAACCAACAACATATTTGCACCGGTAATTGAAGAAATCACCGGACATCCGACACCAGGAGGCCCATCTGTTATTATTAGATCCAAACCTTTAGATTCCGCCAGTTTTTTTGCTTCCTGCCTAACCACAGCCACCAGACGCCCTGAGTTTTCTTCGGCAATTCCTAACCTGGCATGAACCATAGGACCAATATCTGATTCCGAAATATACCATTCTCCACAGGTCCTTACTGGAAATTCAATGGCCTGTTCCGGACAGAATTTTACACAAACGCCACAACCTTCACAATTAACTCGATTGACATGAAATTGTGAATTAATAGCATCAAATCGGCATAACTGTTTACAAATAAAGCACTCAGTACATTGAACCTGATTAATCCGGGCTAAATTTCCCCCTTTAAAATCCGTTCGTTTTTGAATGATAGGATTTAAAATTAAATGCAGATCAGCAGCATCTACATCAGCATCGCAAAGGACTTTATTTTCTGCCAGATAAGCGAAGGAAGCTGTAAAACTGGTTTTGCCGGTTCCACCTTTGCCACTGGTAATAACCATTTCTCTCATGAGATATTACCTCCCTGAATATTGCTTTCAATGCCATCAAACATTTCCAACAATTTTTCACTCCACTCCGGTAAAACTTTCGCAAATAAATCTCCCCGGGAATATATTTCAGCAATTTCCCTTAAAAATGGAATTTCCATCAATATTGGCAAGCCTTTATCTTTGGCATATTTTTTAACCTGATCATCTCCCAAATCAGATCGATTAATGATTAAACCACAGGGAACATTTAATTTTTCTGCTGCTTCAACAGCAAGCTTTAAGTCATGTAACCCAAAAGGTGTCGGTTCCGTTACCATAACAATATAATCCACACCACTCATCGCCGTTATCACGGGACAAGAAGTTCCTGGAGGAGCATCAATAATGTTTATTTTTTCCCTTTGAATTTCCTTTTTTACCTTTTTGATTAAGGGTGGAGCCATTGCTTCACCAATATTCAGTAATCCTTCGGTAAAATCGAGTAGGTTGGCTGTGCCTTTTCTAACTTTACCTATTTCCCTTTTTTTCTTTGTAATGGCCTTTTCCGGGCAAACAAGCATACAACCACTACAGCTATGGCACATTTTAGGAAAGGTCAACAAACTACCACCCGTAACGACAATTGCCTGAAACTGACAAATCGCTGCACACTCCCCGCATAAAGAACATTTAGATTCAGCAACTTCAGGAACCATTGCATATACCGGTTGTTCTTCCTGGATATCTGGTGTTAAAAATAGATGGGCATTCGGTTCCTCAACATCACAATCCAGGATTTGGGCTTTTTCTCCCAGGCAATAAGCCAAATTAGCTGCAATGGTTGTTTTACCTGTCCCCCCTTTGCCACTGGCAATACTAATAATCATTTAACTAACCTTGATTGAATTCTGATAATAGCGCGAACAAATTATCAATTTCTGATTTTGAAACATTTTCCGACAGCTGTCCTAAAATCCCCAGTCCTTCATATCTATTATGAAATTCTTTTTTTGAGATGCTACTGACGATTGCCTGACTAAGCATAGGGTTTTTCATGACCAATTGAGTGCTAAATTCAAGGCTCGTCATATCCATTATATCAGCATGGGAAATCACCAAATCAAATCCTTCATCTATAATCATTTCTAAAGCTTCTTCTCCCGATTGTGTTTCAATCAAATCAACCTCAAAATATTGATTCAATATGTTTTTTAAAGGTGATACATTGCTGTTTTTTGTATTTAACAACAATATTTTTGTCATTTTAAGTCTCCGGATTGTATAAGATAATCTGTATTTGCCTGAATTTCTATCAAATGATTTTGATTATTTCCTATATCATATAGACAACAGGTTCTTTTTTTTAACCAATATTTTTCTTTGACAGCTTCCGTACCCTCTTCTGTGCTTTATTACCGGAAAAACCCTGGCAGCCATTACTGGAAGTTTTACCTCCCTGACGGCGATTCTTATCATTTTGGAATTTAGACTTTGTTTTAACACAACAGGCAGAATTTTTAAAATGATTTTGCCACCAGTTTTTTCTCCCGACACAATGCTGTATCTGGCATCCTGGCATTAAGAACTTCGGAATAATTGCATCTCCTTTTGCAATTGCATTCACAAGGTCCATTGCGTCTCCGGCAAGAAATGGAAATACTTTAATATTACTATTGGTTAAAATTTTCCAGGGAAACTCCGAAATTGCACCACAAATTAAAGAATAAACACCTAGAAGATTCAACTGACTAATAAACAAAGACAATTGAGTCGAATCAAACGCCTCATATTTAATATTACTCATATTAGATTCATTCAAATCAACAATCATCAATTTGCTGGATGAATCAAAAACAGGAGAAATTTTGTTTTCCCAGACGGTCAGCCCTATCTTCATCAAAAATCACTATGGTTTGGTTGCCTTTGAAAAAAAACGGAACATCAGCGAATTACAATTATCAATGTTATATGTTAGAGCATTAGAGCAAAGCATATGCCTAAATTCAAAATCACTGGTAATATATGATATAGCCTTGTATTATCAATAACATAAAGATTGCCAACAATAATATTACAAAAGAGTAGTGCATTTATACGGTCGCAATGAAGAGACTATATAAACCGTGGAAGGTTGCAATAAGGAGACAGTGAAAGGGGTCTATTTTTTGTAACGACCGTCAGTTTCCGGTAAGTTGATATTTAACTTTTTAATCTTCCTAAACAGGGTACTTTTATGGATCCCAAGATCTTTAGCCGTTGCCTGCCGGTTGTGATCATTTCTTTTCAGGGCATCTAAAATAACAGATGTCTCATTCGTATCGCGGGAATCATCAAGTGTCTGTCTATTTTGGGCGGGTTCTTTAATTGGCGTTAGAGATTCAGGCAGATGTTTTAATTGGATATTTTTTTCAGTACATAAAATAAAAGCATGTTCAATGATGTTTTCCAGTTCCCTGATATTCCCTGGAAAGTGATGATTCATTAATACTTCCATGACTTCATTATCAACGCTTTCAATTTGTTTTCCTTTTAGTTTATTCATACGGCTAATAAAATGATCCACTAAAATAGGGACATCGTTTTTTCGATTTACCAGAGAAGGTATTTCCAAACGAACGATATTGATTCGATAATAAAGATCTTGTCTGAATTCACCAGTTTCAACCATTTTAAAAAGATCTTTATTGGTAGCTGTCAATATCCGAACATCTGTTTTAACAGGGGTGACTGATCCCAAAGGTTTAAATTCTTTTTCTTCCAATACCCTTAATAATCTGACCTGAAATGCAGGACTGGTATCGCCAATTTCATCTAAAAAAATAGTTCCCCCCTTGGCAGCAGCAAAATACCCCGGTTTGTCTTTAACGGCATGGGTAAAAGCACCGGCTTTATAACCAAATAACTCCGACTCTAATAAAGTATCCGGCAGGGCTCCACAATTGATGGCAACAAATGGTTTTTTAACGCGATTACTCAGGTTATGGATCGCTTTAGCTAATAACTCTTTTCCGGTACCTGTCTCCCCTTGAATTAAAACAGTACTGTCACTTTCAGCGATTTGAGGTAAAGTATTAAATATTTTCTGCATTGATGAACTACAGGAAACAATATCACCAATTTTAAACCGGCTTTCCAGTTCTTTTCTAAGTTCTGTGACGACACTTAAGTCCCTGAAGGTTTCAACACCGCCCAGAACCTCACCTTTTCCATTTCTCAAAAGCGCTGTAGAAATACTGATGGGCACTTTCTTTTTTTCTTTATTAATAAGATAAGTTGATGAACTGGTGAACGCTTTCCCTTTTTTCATGGTACGTTTGAGTGCACAATCTTTTTCACACATGTTAGAACGAAATACTTCCCAACAGTGCCTTCCTATTGCTTCTTTTCTGGATACCCCTGTGATATTTTCCGCGGCTTTATTAAAGGACATAATTTGCCACTCTTTATCAACAGTAAAGACGCCATCAGATATACTTTCAAGAATTATTTCAGTTTCATTATCAGGGGTTTTATCAGCCATTTCTTACAAAAATATTAACAAGAAAAAAATTTCTTGGATTACTTAAAGGAGTAATGGGTAAATATTAAACGCTACCATCCCATGATATTATTCTTCAGATATAAATATTGTAAAGGGTCTTTTAGCTTTATGATTTTTTTTAGGAAAAATCAAATACCAGCCGATAAGATTCCAAAGGTCAGAACAGGCCGTCGTTCCTCGTGCTAATAAATTATATTTTCTAAATTATAAATACAGTAATTTATCATTCTGAGATTTTACACAGATAAATCTGTGAAGTGTATGTAATAAACTTGCATCTGTCATTTCGACGAGCACGCGAGGAGAAATCTTATTAATTGAGATAAAAAAGATCTCTTCTCATTCTTCGTCGAGATAACATTTGATAACACTTTGATTTTACAAGCACAAAATTTATATTCAATAACAGATTTTGCACAGATGAACAGAGCGGAAAATGGGGACGATTAGAATAATGTTTGCGAAAATTTATTTTATTGATTGAATTACTAAAAAAATATTTATTAAAATTACTGTTCCTGTTATGATACCTAACAATTAACAATAACTAGTGTTTGAACGAAAATGCCATTATTGGATATCAAACCGGTAATTGGGGTATCGCTGCGAAGTCTCACGATCCTCGTAACTATCGGGTATTTAACTGTTTAAGCCTTTGCTAAAAATTGTGCATGTCCTCAAGGTACCTACTTTTCGTTCAGACACCAACAAGGATAAAGGATTAAAAAATGAAGAAAAGGATCAGAAAAAAACTGAAGTTAAAAGAATATACAGAACAGGGATTTCGAGTTGTCATTCAATTCGATCAGGAAAATCCTAAATCAAAAACTCTGATCCAGGATTTTTTAAATTTTACGATTGATCAGAACAATCTTTCATGTGGTGGGTGCACAAATGATAATCAACTGGAAATGTTTATAACAAGCATTACACGAGCGTCAACAAATGAAAAGCATCGTTATTTAATTGAACAGTGGATCAAAAAGCGTCCGGAAGTAACTTCATTCAATGTAGGACAGTTGGAAAAAGCCCGTCAGTAATCTATTTGGTTAAAATAGACCATTATTGAGTGTATTATGATCACTGTTTATAAAACTGTTTCAACTCATTTTTAAGGTTTTCTTCTTCTTTATTTACTAATGCTAATCTTTTGGCCCACTTAACAACAACATCAACAGCATCTTTTTTAAAATCCATCAGTGATAGAATTTCATCAAGCAGGGTGGACTCCTCTAACACTACTTTAGAATCCAAAGCTGCGATACGCGCTAATTCAATAATAATAATTAAAGCCTTATCATATTTAATGTTTTTGAGTGGCTTAAGCGGAGTTGTCATAAATGACGATTTTAAAATATCGGCAACACCCTGATAATCTGGTCCAGCCATTTGCTGAACCGTCTGTTTTAATTCTTCCACTTCTTCTTCTGCTACTGATTTATCAGCAATAATCATCAGGATAGCTGCTTTAAAAAACCATTGTCGTTCATGATAGTCCAGCTTAGAAATAAATCTTTTTCTCATATTATATCTATGGATTAAAACATTCAAACCACTCAAATCGTTTCAATTTTCTAAAATTTAACATATTGTAATGTTAATTCTTTGAAAAGCCAATTCAGGATAAAATTTAGCTGGTTTATTATTGTCTCCATAATTAGTATGGACAAATAAATAGGGATATTAGACAATTTATCTGGTTAATTCTTTGAGCAGATTCCTAAAACCAGTCCAAAAAGACCATGGATGGCATTAACCAAAAATAGCTATTATAGTTATTCCTGGTTTAGTGACCTCAAGTTCTTCCAATGCTAATTGCCTTCCAGGTTAAAAAGTTTTTTTCAAAAAATTAAAATTAATTAAGTTCGTTCAACAACAAGGGAGTAAACATTTGACTCAGGAATATGATTTAATACTGGATGACGTTTCCTTTTCTTATCACAAAGATCCTGTTTTAGACGATGTAAATATCAAGATTGATCATCTCGATTTTGCAACGGTGGTGGGACCTAATGGTAGCGGAAAATCCACCTTATTGAAACTACTCCTGGGAGTGGTAAAACCTGACAAAGGAAAGATTGAAGTGTTAGGTCAGTCTCCAATAAAGTCGAGAATGCATATGGGATATATGCCACAATATATGTCATATGATTCCCAATTCCCCATAACCGTTTGTGATTTGGTCTTAATGGGAAGACTGGGGGGATCTCTTTTTGGGAAATATACTAAATATGATAAAGAGCTAGCTGATTCAATATTGGAAGAAGTCCGATTATCTGATTTTGCTAACCATCCTTTTGCCGAGCTTTCCGGTGGTCAGAAACAAAGAGCATTATTGGCGAGGGCCTTATGCTGCGAGCCGAAGTTACTGCTATTGGATGAACCTACTGCTAATATTGACCCAAGTATTGAAGAAACTCTTTTTAATCTACTGGAAAAAATTAATAAACGAATGACCATCATATTGGTGTCTCATGATTTAGGCTTCGTTTCTCAAGTAGTGAATAGTGTGATTTGCATTAATAAGAAAGTCGTTGTTCATCCAACCAGTGAAATTAATGGAAAGATTATTAAGGAAATTTATGGTACGGATATTAATATAATCCGTCATGATCATCAATGCAGCGAAGAGGGACATCAACATGATTGAATTTTGGCAGGCGCTTTTTTTTGACCAGGATTATATGTTTCTGCGGTTGGCGTTTTTAGTTGGAATTCTGGCCAGTTTTACTTTTGGCATCATTGGAACATTTGTTGTAACCAGAAAGATTTCTTATCTGGCAGGAGCGATATCCCATTGCGTATTTGGAGGAATTGGGGCAGGACTTTATTTACAGGAAGTTGTGGGTTGGTACTGGTTTGATCCGATCTACGGGGCTGTTATCGTCGCCTTATTGGCTGCTATTATTATCGGATTGGTTAGTTTAAAAGCCAAACAACGGGAAGATACTGTTATCGGCGCACTCTGGGCAATTGGGATGGCAACTGGTTTACTATTTATTGACAAAGTACCCGGAGCCTTTGATATGTCCAGCTATCTTTTTGGAGATATTTTGCTGATCTCCAAAATAGATCTTCAACTTGTTATTGTTCTCAATATTTTGGTTTTCGCAGTGGTATATCTGTTTTACAATAAATTAGTAGCTGTCTGTTATGATGAAGAATTCTCCAGGCTGAGGGGGATCAACACCAGTTTCTATTATATTCTTTTGCTGTGCATGACAGCATTAACAGTAGTACTTCTGGTAAGAATCGTTGGTATTATTTTAGTCATCGCTTTGCTAACACTACCTCCGGCAATCGCCAATATTTATTCAAAAAAATTATGGCAAATGATGATGGTTGCCATTGCCTTTTGCATCTTTTTTGTTGCCAGCGGGTTGATGATTAGCTTTTCATACAGTTTTTCAAGTGGTGCTACGATTATTATGATTGGTGGACTAACTTATATTGTTGTTATTTTAGGGGAAAAAATTCGTTCTTAAGCTTTAATATTATAGTTGAGAGGGTGGTTTGAAGAAAGTTCTATTATGTTTACTGACACTGATTTGTTTTCAAAAACAGGGATTTGCAGAAACAAAACTCCAGGTAACAGTAAGTATACAACCCCAGGTTTTTTTCCTGGAGAAAATTGGTGGTGACCATTTAAAAATCAACCTACTGGTTCCGGCTGGCAGAAACCCTGCTACATATTCACCAACACCGATTCAAATTGCCAAGCTGGTAAAGTCTAAACTTTATTTCAGAATCGGCATGCCTTTTGAGAAAAGCTTATTGCCCAAGATTAAGAATATCGCTAAAAACACCAGAATCATTGAAACACAAGCAGGCATCAAAAGAAGAAATCTGGCAGCGCATCATCATGAGGACGAAGATGATCATGGTGGGGACGATAAAGATCATAATGAGCATGCAGATCAAAAGCCAGGTAATGACCCTCATATCTGGCTCAATCCACTTTTAGTAAAAGTCCAGGCTGAAACAATTGTAAAAGCTTTAAGTGAATATGATCCATCCCGGGCAGCTGATTATCAAAGCAACACTCTTAAATTCATTTCAGAGTTGGACCAATTACATCTGCGACTTAAGACGCTCCTAACTCCTTTAGCAGGAAAATCAATTTATGTTTTTCATCCCTCTTATGGATATTTTACAGATGAATATGGCTTGAAACAGGTCGCTATTGAATTTGAAGGAAAAAGACCAAAAGCCAGGGAGTTGGCCAAATTTATTAAGATGGCCAAAAAAGAACAGGTTCAGATTATCTTTGTACAACCCCAGTTTGATAGAAGCACAGCTAAAAAAATCGCGGGAGCGATTAATGGGGATGTTATCATACTAGATCCGATGGCCAAAGAATATTTAAAAAACCTGGAGAATATGGCTGCGAAGATTGTAAAAGGAATTGGGTTAAATGTTAAGGCTGGAAATTAATCTCAGCCTGTTGATTGAAGTGCTTTTCAATTGGGTTCTTCACTTACCAGAAAATCAAAAATCCTTCCTTTTTAGCACCGAAATTGAACAATGTGTAGTATTTGTCACAATCTTCT
>Ga0257125_1001477_pt1 | contig 23754 bp, 28 predicted proteins | sample SI106_200metaG_FD_190183 | JGI IMG/M metagenome (GOLD analysis project Ga0257125, IMG submission 190183) | Marine microbial communities from Saanich Inlet, British Columbia, Canada - SI106_200 | ecosystem: Environmental > Aquatic > Marine > Inlet | place: Canada: British Columbia | collected... | reverse complement strand
TGGCCGTGTTGATGTAGATGAGGCTGACCGCCGCTATGAGCATTAGCGGGGTGCTTGCCGTCCCAGCTAGTATCGCCCCCAGCCCGGCGAACCCGAAGCTCATCAAGAGCATCTTCTTTGGCCCGATCCTGTCAGAGAGCAGTCCAACTGGGATTGCTAGAATGGCTGAGGCGAGGGACGGGATTGATGCGATCAGCCCCAGCTGCTGGAGGTTGAGGTCGAACTCCTCCCTGAGCTGGCTGAAGACAGCGGTGTGAATGCCACCGAAAACGTGTGTCAAGGTGTGTGAGATTGCCATCACTATGAGGCCGTATGAGAGTAACCCTTGTTTCTTCTGTTTATTCTCAGCCAAAAAAATCCCCTTGAACGCTGAGGGTGGACGGGTTATCGGATTTAAACCCTACTCGATGACTGGTTCTCTTTATATCCAACAAGGCGTTGTTTCAGCCCATGTACAGCTTCGTGGATCCTTACCGGGATAACAAGACCGCGGAACAGGTCCTCAAATACATCAAGCAGATGGCAGGCGATGACAGGTACCGCATTGTCCACGTTTGCGGAACCCACGAGGACGCCATCATGAAGAATGGAATCAGGAGCCTTCTGCCAAAGAATGTCGAGGTATTGATGGGTCCGGGGTGCCCGGTCTGCACCGTTGCGCCAAACAGGATCGATTATATGATCAAATTAGCCGAGGAAGGGCACATTGTGACCACTTTTGGCGACATGATGCGTGTTCCAGCCGGATTGGGTAGCCTAGCTGATGCAAAGTCACGCGGGCACGATATTCGCATTGTCTACAGTATCCATGATGCGGCTAAGATGGCGGCGGAGACCGATAAAGAAGTCATCCATTTCGGAGTGGGCTTCGAGACCACGGCCCCGACGACAGCAAGCGAGATTCTAGCTGGCCCATCTGACAACTTCAGCGTCTACAGCGCACACCTCACAATTCCGCCAGCCATGGAGACTCTCCTAGCCATGGGCGTGACCGAGGTCAGTGGTTTCATCGACCCTGGCCACGTTAGCACCATGATCGGAGAGGTCGGGTACATGCCTATCCAGGAGAAATACCCGGTGCCACAGGTCATCGCGGGGTTCGAACCTATAGATATCCTGTTCAGTATTGCCCTCATCATCAGGCAGATCAAGGAGGGTCGGGCCGAGATCGAAAACACTTACCAGCGGGCGGTAAAACCTGAAGGAATGCCATCGGCCATGCGAATGCTGGAGAATGTGTTCGAGCCGGAGGACGCACCTTGGAGAGGGATCGGAACCATACCAAAGAGCGGGTTGAAGATCAGGGACGAGTACGCGAAATATGATGCGTCAAGGAAATTCAATATCGAGGTAAACACCAGCTACAACATGCCTGAAGGGTGCAAATGTGGCGAGGTACTGCGAGCGATGATCTACCCGTGGGACTGCCCACTTTTCAACAAGGGCTGTGACCCCGAAAACCCAGTGGGTCCTTGCATGGTGAGCCACGAGGGAAGCTGCTTCATCGCATCAAGATACGGAGTCGATGAGCTATGATTCGCGCCCACCTGATCATCAAGGGTAGAGTCCAGGGTGTCGGCTACAGGGCTAATGTCAGGCGTCTGGCCAACAAACTGAGTCTTGAGGGGTTCGTCAGAAACCTGAGGAACGGGGACGTCGAGTTGCTGGTGGAGGGTTCAGATGCAGAAGTTGACAGGATAATCGCCTGGTGCCACAGAGGGCCGACCCGGGCTTTTGTTTCAAAGGTGTGGATAGAAAAAAGTGAGGCGACTCGCGAGTTCATGGGGTTCGCCGTGAGAAGCACACTCTAGGATTCCCTAGATCTTTGTGGACTCCCATCCGAGTGGCCGCGTTTGCGATTACCGGTACAGCTGCCACCTCGTGCATGATGGCCCGATTACCGGGTCGATGAAGCCGAGTGCGCTTGCCGCTACGCTTCCGAGTACTATTGTAATGGAAATCTCGATGTTGGTTTTGATGTTCACCATGGTCGCCTGCGAGAGTTCAATGAGATAAGGTACCTGCCCGATCTCATCCGTAAGTAAAACGACATCCGCCGTCTCCATTGCAACGGCTGTCCCAATGCTTATGCACGGAACCCATTCAATATCTCCCCAAGGGGATATCTAAAATAAAGAGAAAAAAGGGTTAGAGGTCAAAGTTCTTGAGGATCTTCTTGTTGATCCTCTCACTAGCCTCGTCAATAACGGACAGGACTTTTCCAGGGTCAACGGTCTTGAACTCTCTGTTCTCGTACAGAACCTTGCCGTTGACCATGGTCATCGCCACGTCCCTGCCGCCTGAACCTGCGTAGATGATGGTCTCAAGGGGCTCGTAAAGCGGGCTCAGGAACGGGTTTCCCTTTACCTGAACAGCTGTCATGTCCGCTAGATACCCCGGCTGTATCTTGCCAAGGTTATCAATGCCCAGTACTTTTGCCCCGTTCTCCGTAGCCATCTTGAACGCGTACTTGTGGCTCACGATGTCGGCGTCCATGTGGGTGATCCTGTGGAGCAGTACCGTCTGCCTCATGTCCCGTATCATGTCGAGGCTGTCGTTCTGAGGAGCCCCATCAGTTCCTAGTGCAGATTCTACTCCCTTCTCAATCATCTTCACCAGCGGCATAACGCCGATGGCGCAGATCTGGTTGCAGCTGGGGCAGTGAACCGGCTGGGTTCCTGTCTCCGCGAGAATATCTATCTCCGAGTCATCCAGCCAGATGCAGTGGGCGATGCTTGTTCTATCATCAAGTATCCCCAGGCTGTGGGCCATGGCGATGCTCCCCACCAGTCCTGTCTTCTGCCTGACGTTCTCTATCTCCCAGTGGGTGCCCGCCAGGTGGATGTGTAGGTGTGTATCGTACTTGTTGGCAAGATCCTTGAGCTTGACCAGCAACTCGTTGGTTGCACCGCCGTTCGGTTTCATGGCGGTACCGTTGGGCCCAACCCATGCCTGGACTAGCTCGCTTTTCTCGGCCTGCCATGTCTTTAGGAAAACCTCCTCTGCCTTGACCTCCTCGTCGATAGGGCCAGTGAAGCCCCTGTCCATGGGTGAGCTGTCAACGGCGTCCTTTGATACGGCTCCCCTGAAGCCCATGTCTTCCATTGCCTGGGCCACGCTGATGACGTGCCGCTTTGTGAAGTTCACCGAGTTGTCTATGAAGGCCGTGGTGCCGCTTGCTATGGCCTCCAGTGCGCTCAGCTGGGCAAGGTAGTAGAACAGGTCCTCCTCTTCCTCCTCCATGACCTGGTTGACGGGGTAGACAAGATAGTTCATCCAGTCGGGGAACTCGAAGTCGTGTCCTCTGCCCCTATACATGGTCTCTGCCGTATGGGTGTGGCAGTTTATCAGGCCGGGCATCAGGACCTTGCCGCTCATGTCCATGACCTCGTCGATCTTGTGCTCCTTTTTCAGTGCGCTTGACTCGCCGACCCCGGCTATGAGGTTGCCATTGACGACAACTGACATTTTCTTCTCGATAGTTTGATAGTCGCGGACCAGAAAATCCGCGTCTTTTAGAAGTACTATTTTTCCGCTCATTGAGAATCCACACTATGAGCTTGTGTAGTTTTTATTTAAAATATGCCACAAATGACCAATATCCGCACCCATTATCTCCCCCGTATCCACTCTTTCAAGTGTTAAATGAGGCGAGCCTTCCGGCTAATGACCTACATCTAGTATGCTACACCGAACCACGTCTCTATCGCGGAGAAAAACCAGTCTAGTCCGTTGATTATGGTTTGGAGGGAATCCTCAAACGGGACTCCCCCCGTGGGGGTTGGTTCGTCTCTTATTATGTCTTCGCCGAGAACCATGACAGCCGGGATTGAGACTGCCACTGTTACCAGCAGCACCAAGCTGAGCACGATCTCCCTTTCTGACATGGACAAGACTACTCGATACTTGAAGATAATGCCAAGGAACAGAACACTCGTTCTAAACGTTGGAACGGCGTCCAATCCCACAAGTGACGATACAAATGCCTGATTAAATTGTGGTCTTCAAAAAGCCGTTGAAAAATCAGTCAGAGTGTTGGTACTGCTTGTACACGTAGGTACCGACTACTAACCAGTAGCCAAGGTACACTATGATTCTCAACCATTCTGGGTTTCCATCGTATCCCAGCAGGGCTTTGAAGATGGATCCCACGATCCCCTTCTCGTGTAGAACCGGGTATTTCCCATCAGCGTTTATCGACGGGTTGAGATCGAAGGGCTTCTCACCGAAGAACCCGAAATCCATCCCTGAGTGCTCTCCTGCCTCTATCAGCTCGTGGACGCCGTATCCTGCCAGTCCGGCCCCGAAGATCAGTAGCATGATGCTGGTGACCTTGAAGAAATACCCGATCTCAAGGTCAACGGTGCCCTTCATCAGCACGAATGATAGTCCGAGGACGACTGCTATTCCTAACGCTGCCCCCACTAGGGTGCCAAATGAGTCCTGAACGAATGTCGAGGATAGGAAAAGGACTGTCTCAAGTCCCTCACGGGCGACCGCTACGAATGCAAGTGCTGTGATACCGTATAGCTCGTTCTGGGTCACTGCCTGGTTGATCTTTGTCTCCATCTCACCCTTGATCTCCTTGCTGTGCTTTGTCATCCAAAAGATCATGCTGGTCAATACGGCGACTGCTGAAAGGGATGCGACTCCCTCGAATAGCTCGCTGGCCACCTTGCCCAATCCGCCGTAGACGACCTGCAGGATTACCCCCACAATGAGGCTCATGGCAAGTGCTGCCCCCGTTCCCAAGTAGGTGTACTTGTTGAGTTCTTCCTTGCCGATCTTTCTGAGGTACGTGATCATGATTGTGATGATTAACGCCGCTTCAAGTGCTTCCCTGAATGTTATCAGGAAGCTTGGAAATGCTGTTTCGTACATTTTACTCACCGAATTTTAGGCATGCCTAAACTTACAAGGCTTTACCGGGATAATCCTATATAAACAATTTTATTCTAGCCTAAATTTCACCCATCACTGAGAACCTTCTTATCCAAGAACTTCAACCCTACCCGTATGAGCCTCCACAACGACTTCCCCTATGCCCCCAAGAAGCTCTATTGCAAGACATGCAAGGCAGTCACCCTCCATTCCGAGGACTATAACGACTTCAAGTGCGACACCTGTGGCAGGAAGTGGGACGACCTGCTAATCCAGGTCAACATGAGGCAGAACAAGTACGGCAAGCCCCGGTACGAAGGCGTCATACTCAGCGAGAAACCGACCAACGCAAGAGATTACGTCACCAAGACTTTCGGTAGCCTCGAATCGTGTATTGAGTGGCTCAGGGAAAAAGCCGAGACGCTAGAAAACGCCATCCAGTAAACTTCTTTTTTGGGCATTTTGTTAAGTTACTTGACACAAATATTATTTTCGCGTTAGTTCCTGTGGTGGGAACTATTTTTTCTCCTAATATCAGGTTACTTGATGCAAGGGAGCACGACCAAACCCGGTGCGATGACAATAAAAACATGTACCGGAAAGAGAGTCCATGGAACCAAGACAACCCGAGGGCGACGAGGCGGTTGACGCCATACTCGGTATACTCAGGAAGGCAGGCGAGGCCGTCACCACCCGAGAAGTGGGCGAGAAGATGCGGAAACTTCAGCTACGGTGCCCCGACTCAACCATCGTTTTCCTGAACAAGCTGAGGCTGAAAGGCGTCATCCATGGCGAGCGCAGCAAGGAGCGGCGCGGCTGGATATGGTGGATCGACTAGATCCACGTAAACGTTCTCTCACATTTCTCAAGCAGTTCTACGAAGAAATCATAGCTCACTGCCTGCACCTCGTCCCGTGTTGAGTTGAATTCCATCTCGTACGAGTATAGGTTGGCCCATTTCAGCTTCTCAAGTGACTCTTCCCTGCTGCAGTGGTGGGTGCCCCTGCCGGTGAAGACGATGTGAACGGTGTCCCCGTCATTGTGCATCTCCTCCGCGAGAGTGAACGCCGTGTTTGCGTGTGCCCTGCTCACTATAACAAGTGTCTCCATCAGTCCACCACTAGAAACTCGTTACTATACTGCATCTCTTTGTCATCTCCGCCAGCTCGTCGAAATCAATGAGGGTAATATCGATGTCCTTCTCCAAATCCCCACGCTTTAACTCCTTCCTCTCAAGTGACTCCTTGAGGACGAAGACACCAGCCATGTCCGAGACCACTTTCAGGTAGTCTTTCAGGTTGTTCTTGTACAAGGCATCTGGCAGCAATATGTCCACGCCATCGTCCACGAACACCATGTTTGGCATATAGTCCATGCCTAGCATGGCCGCTGACAGCCGCAGCCCCTCCTCTGTCCTTGAGCCGGGTATCATCCGCTTCCTCATAATCAGCATCGTCTCACCCATAAAATCACCCTAGGAAAAGCGTCCTGTCCATTGATTCCATGAGCATCACCAGCTCAGCCAAACTGGTCATCTTGGCGTTCCTGATGAGGTCCTCCTCATTGATGTTCATGAACTTGCACGTAGTCTGGCAGGCCAGCATCTCCACCTCGAGGTCCGAGAGGATTGGGTACTGGGCCAGGAGCCTCACCGAGTCCTCGTTGAAGAATATCTTGACGTTGTGTCCTCTCTCTTTGGATGACCTGACCATGCCCATCAGGTGTATCACGGATTTCGTCTTCGATACGGCGAACAGGAAATTCAAACTGCATCATATAATGCACTTGACGAGTTAACGGTTTCCTTGTTCCACACATTAGAACAGCGTGGGATGAGTGTTCAATTCCCTAGGATTATATCGATTCTTGCCCTAGCTGTATCCGAAGAAAAATGAGACTACCTATAATGCAAATCAGCGTGGACACCAGGAAACTGGCGTCGTTCGCCCTGGTCGCCTTCATCATTGGGGGCGCGCTGGGCGGATTACTGTTCAACTACGGGGGCGTGTACGTCCCCACATCGGACCTGTCAAACATGTTCGGGTTCATGAACCAGTTCCAGAGCTATGACGAACTCAAGGATTATCTCGTCGCGAGTGAATCTTACGATTCCTACTGGGGTGGTCCATTATTCTCCTTTAGGGGGAGAGGATTTGTTGATGATATGGTAATTATGGAGTCATTTCCTATGGCTGGCAGCGACGGAGCCGTCGAAATGATATCTGAGGCTCTAAAAGGATCGGGCGAGAGTCTAGACTTTTCCGGCACAAACGTCCAAGTCGAGGGCGTTGACGAGGCCGACGTTGTCAAGACCGATGGGACCTACATCTACTACGCCAAGGGAAGCGAGATAATCATAGTCCAGGCGTACCCCGCGACCGACGTCAGGATAGTCTCAATGACAAACATGAGCAGGCCGGTGCAGGACATCTACATCAGCGGCGACAAGCTTATCGTGTTCACCGCCCAGACCCCCAACTACCGGTACTACAACGAAGAGGAAGGCATCGGGGATGATGGGTACAGGGCGATACTCACCATCCTTGACATTAGCGACAGAGCTAGCCCCGAGGAAGTCAGGGAGATAAACATGGACGGCACCTACTTCAACAGCCGCCTCATCGGAGACCACCTGTACTTCCTCATCAGGAATCCCGCGTACATCTACGACGACATAGTGGAGCTGCCCTCCATCAGGGAGGGCGAGGAGTGGTCTACCATTGATGCCGATTGCATCTGGTACCCCAACAACACTAGGGGTTGGATGGCGTACCACACTATCGCGAGCCTTGATGTACAGGATAGCGAGGCAAAGCTGACCACGGAGACCTTCTTACTCGACGAGGGGAGCACCATCTACGTCAGCCCCACCAACATGTACCTTATCAGCGAGGGTTGGTGGAGGGAGAGCAGGATTACAAAGATAGGCATAGAGAATGGGGCAATCAAGTTCAAGGCCAACGGGACGGTCCCGGGTTACGTCCTGAACCAGTTCAGTATGGACGAGCATGACGGGTACTTCAGGATAGCCACCACAGGGACCAACAATGACCGCAGGAGCGGCAATAACGTCTACGTCATGGATTCTGAGCTCAACATCGTCGGGAGCGTCGAGGGGCTTGCCGTGGGCGAGCAGATCTACAGCAGCCGGTTCATGGGCGACAGGGTGTACCTAGTGACGTTCAAGATAACCGACCCCCTGTTCACCATTGACCTCAGCGACCCCGAGAACCCCGAGGTACTAGGCGCGCTCAAGATACCTGGGTTCAGCACGTACCTCCACCCCTATGATGAGAACATACTCATCGGTATAGGCAAGGAGACCATCGAGGACAAGTCGGGCAATATCGCTTGGCAGCAGGGCGTCAAGATAAGCCTTTTCGATGTCAGCGACGTAACTGACCCCAAGGAGTTGGCGAAGCTGGAGATAGGGGACAGAGGCAGCGACTCCAACGCACTCTACGACCACCACGCGTTCCTGTTCAGCCGGTCGAGGAATCTACTGGTGCTGCCAATACTTGAGGCACAGATAGACGAGACCGATTTCGCCGATGGCGAGGCGCCTGACGACTGGTACGGCGAGTACGTGTACCAGGGAGCATACGTCTTCGATATCAGCGAGGAGGGTATCGAGCTCAGGGGACAGGTGACTCACATAGAGGATCCAATGGAGTTCCTCAAGAGCGGGTACTGGTTCGAGAGCGGCTACCAGGTGGAGAGGAGTTTGTACATCGAGGACAACCTTTACACACTGAGCAACGGGATGTTGAAAGTGAACAGCCTGAGCACCCTGGAGGAGCTGGCTGCGATAGAACTCGGTGAGTGACATGGCGCAGGCAAAGCGGATCTACGGCAAGACTCTTGACGTGTACCTATGCATACTCACAGCAGACAACGGCATCGGGGTGAGGGAGATATGGCGGAACCTCAAGTTCAGCAGCCCGAGCCTTGCCCAGTACCACGTCAACAAGCTCCAGGAGCTCAAGCTCATCGAGACCGATTTCAGTGGTAAGTATATTGTAAACGACGAGGAGAGCATCGAGGCGTTGCGCAGCTTCATGATGCTCAGGGGCATGCTGATCCCGAGGTTGACAATTTACTCTGCCCTTATCCTAGGCTTGCTGGTAAGCTATGTCAGTTACTGGCCGTGGAGGGGCGATTTCAGGGACCTTGTGACCCTTTTCATTGGTACATTCAGCGCGGGGGCCTTCCTATTCGAGGCGCTGAAGCAGTACCGTGGACTAGATTTCTTAAAAAATGATGGCTAGTGGGAGTCAAAGTACTCCTTAGCCTCTACCAGAATCTCTGGCTTGGCAAGCAACTCAACCAGTGTCATGCCCAGCGCCTTGGTCCCGACGATCATAGCGTCTAGCCCCTTTTTTGTCATAGATGCGTCAGCGAGCTGGATGCTATGGCCAGGTGTCCCCGCAGGTGCGATCCCGATGTAGCTTCCTGCCGAGGGAACCACCTGGGACACGTCGCCGTAATCAGTGGAAGCCATTGGTATGCTGTTTGCGGACTCCTCCCAGTCAGACACAGGTGCTCCCAGGTCGACATAGTTCTGCCACAGGGCCTTGATCATGGGATAGTTCAGTTTCTTGCTTGAGTAGAACCTCCCCTTGTCGATCTCCACCTCGACGCCTAGGGCGTGTGCAGCCCCTTCACCGCACCGTGCCACCTTGTCAACCATCTCATCAAGGTACTCCTGGTCACTGCTCCTGACGCCAAAGCTCAGCACCGCCCTATCCGGTATGATGTTGTTGGCAATCCCGCCCTCCGTGATAATTCCGTGTATGACCAGGTTTGCATCGCGCCTTGCCTCCTGCCTCAGCATGTGTGTGGCGGTGTAGGCCAGAGTCGCCGCGTTCAACGCGTTCCTGCCTAGGTGCGGGCTGGCCGCCGCGTGGCTGGTCTGGCCCTTGAAGACCATGTTGCACTTGCTGATGCCCAGTGCTTGGCTCCCGACTCCCCAGGCCGAGGCCGGGTGGAGCATTACGACTCCGCTGATGTCATCGAACAGCCCCTTGTTTGCCATAATTACCTTGCTTCCACCGCTGGGGCCATGTCCCTCCTCCGCGGGGGTCCCTATGACCAGGATCTCTCCGTCAAGATCCGCTATGGCCTTGCTGGCGGCTATGCCTGCTCCCACCGCTGATGCCGCGATGAGGTCGTGGCCGCAGCCGTGACCCACGCCGGGTAGTGCGTCGTACTCGGCGAGGACTGCGACCTTGGGGCCATCTCCCTTGCCCTTGTATGTGGCAACGAAGGCAGTCGGCATGTCGTAAACGCCCTTCTCGACATCGAAGCCGTGGTCCTCAAGTACCTTTGTGATCTTCGCGAACGCCTTGAACTCCTCGCTGCCCAGCTCGGGGTTATCGTAGAGGTACTTGGCGATGTCCTCAAGCACTGGACGCTTCTCGTCGACAATCTCTTTGACGATATTTTTCAGTGAATTTAACTCAGCCATTAGAATCAAGTATCAAACATCTCACAAACTATAATATTTTTCACTTTCACTTGCCTCCCCCTCATACAAATCGATGCGTTCAGATTATAAACCAAAAACCGAGTTTCAGCTTCGAGAGCTATGGGCGAGGTCATTGAAGTAGGCGTACTCGAAGGAGTAGCAAGTACCACCATCAAGAAGCTGCACAAGGCCGGTTTAGCAACGTTAGAATCTATCGCTGTCACTCCCCCAAGAGAGATAGTAGCGCTAACCGGTATGGGTGTCGACACAGCCATCAAGGTGAACACCCTCGCGCGTCTCAAGGTAGATCCAGGCTTTGTCTCAGCCACGGAACTACTGGAGACCCGCAGCCACATGATGAGGTCCAGAACAGGCTCCAGTGAGTTCGACCGCATAATGGGTGGAGGAATAGAGACCGGAGTAATCACCGAGTTCATCGGTGAGTTCGGCTCCGGCAAGACCCAGATATGCTACACTCTCAGCGTGTTAGCGCAACGCCCGGTAGCGGAGGGCGGTCTAGGTGGACGAGTCTGTGTCATCGACACCGAGGGCACCTTCCTACCAGAGCGGATAAAACAGATCGCCGAATCCAGGGGATACGACGCCCAGGAAATCCTCGGCAACGTGATGATTGCGCGCGCGTACAACAGTGAACACCAGATAATGCTAGTGAAGAGTCTCCCCAAGATCGCTCAGGAGCATGACATCAAACTAGTCATCGTTGACAGCATGATCGGCCACTTCAGGGGCGAGTACATCGGCAGAGGGACCCTTGCCGAGCGACAGCAGAAGATCGCCGGAGTCCTGGGTAACCTGCTCAGAGTAGCCGAGGCGTTCAACCTGAGCGTGGTGCTTACCAACCAGGTACAGGCCAAGCCAGACGCGTCATACGGTGACCCCAACAGACCAGCGGGCGGCCACGTCATGGCCCACGCCTGCACACACAGAGTCTACCTCAGGAAGGGAAGGCAGAACACGAGGCTCGTACAAGTTATCGACAGTCCGTATCTGCCGGAGGAAAAGATCAGGATCGCAGTCACTGCCGCGGGAATCTGCAACGAGGACGAGACCACGAACATGGAGTATGATCCCGATTTTTACGCCACGTCCGAGGAACCTGAAGAGTTCAGCCTAGAAGAGGAACCCACGAAGGCTCCCGAGGAGCTGAACGTTGAACTCGACGAGATAAATCTCGACGAGTAAACTATTTTCGATAGTTCATTTTCCTGTTTCTGATATCACTGAACGGGTTCTGGTATCCTTTTTCACTGAGCGTCTGGACCAATCTGCTCTTGAGCTGTCCTAGGCCTATCTTCTTTTTTGAACTTACAGGGAACACGTAGTCAATTGCTGCCTCTGGGTCTCCGTCTGTGACACCGTAGAGGAATGCGTCCATGTTCTCCATGATTTCCCGCTCAGACCCCTTGTCGATCTTGTTGGCCGCGACGAAGGGGAACGTCCCAAGGTTCTCGGCAATGTACTTGACCATCTCAACGTCGATGCTAATGAAACCCTTCTTGGCCAGTCTCGCCTCAGTCTCGATGAAAGTGTTGATGTTGAGTACGTGTACGGCGGCCATGATGTTCTCTGCCTGCTTCTCTATGAACTTGAGAATCTGGTCCTTGGTCCGCTCCTCTGAGTTTTTGTGCGCGCCAAGCTTTCTCCCGTACCCAGGCATGTCGACTAAGTACAGGTCCTTGCTGATCTGATACTTGTTGATTTTCCTGGTTGTTCCCGGTCTCTTGCCAACCGGGACCTTCACACCAGTCAGTGCCCTGATGGTAGTGCTCTTTCCGGCGTTCGGCCTACCGGTGAAAATAATGTAACATTCAGGCATCGCGTAAATGAATAGAATGGGTACTCAAAAGTAGAGTGGTTAAATGGTGACGCAAAAGTCCAGCCGCTGGGCCAGTTCCTTGTAGCGGTTACGGATTGTAACCTCCGTGACCTGTGCCTCCTTGGCTATCTCACCCTGGGTCCGCCTCTCATCCGTCAACTGGCTGCTGATGTATATGCATGCAGCCGCTATCCCCGATGGGCCCCTCCCGCTCGTCAGCTTCATTTCGGAAGCCTGGTTCAGGATTGACATGGCCAATCGCTCGGTCTCGCCGCTGAGGGCTAACTTGTTGACGATCTTGCTGATATAGCCCCTAGGATTGACCTGTGGAACCGACGGCTTTAGCTCCCTTAGCAGGAAACGGTAGTTCCTTGCGGCCTCCTTCTTGGTGATGTTAGCCGCGCCGGCAACGTCTTCAAGTGTCCTAATGACGCCGCATTGTCTGCATGCCATGTAGATGGATGCGACTGCGACACTCTGGATTGTCCTGCCCCTGATGAGCTGCTTCTGGATCGCCCGTCTGTAGATCATGCTGCTGGTCTCGATGACATTCCTAGGTAGGTTGAGTTTGTAACTTATCTTACTCATCTCACTCAGGGCGTGGGCCAGGTTCCTCTGAGTGCTGTCAGAGACCTTGCTTCTTCGGTGCCATTTCCTGAGCCTGTACAGCCTTGCCCTTTCCTCAGGACTTAGCTTTCTGCCGGAGGCGTCCCTGTCCTGCCAGCCAATGGTGGTGCTCAGTCCCTTGTCGTGTATCGTCCAGGTAACGGGTGCCCCTACTCTGGGGAGTTTGTCCCGTTGTTCCTGGTCGAAGGCACGCCATTCCGGGCCTGTCGCGAGTAAAGCATCGGAGACAACAATTCCGCAGGCTTGGCATACAAGCTCCCCGGTTTCATAGTCTCGAAGTAGGTTACTATTTCCGCAATCAGTGCAGATTGTTTCTTTCTTCAATTTTGATGACAAATGACCCCTCACGAGATTAAGAGAAGAGCCGAATAATCACATATAACTGTTTGGGAATCGAGGCATTTATAGGGCTTCTTTGCTCTCAACAGGTGAGAATCATCCTTTTTTACTGGATATGCGTTATAATTTGAACCCAAATTAATAATTAGGTGATATTTACACCAAAATAAAATATATACTATCAATTATCGCCATCAATACGCAGGTTTATACTCTATACGCCCAAAATTAGGGGCATCAGGGGTAAAAATCGTGTACGCCATACTCTACGTAGGCCTCGGGGGCTTTATCGGCGCGGTGTTCAGGTTCATACTTTCCACGGCCCTCCAGGGCCCCTCCCGGGTCCCACTCGGTACCCTGGGCGTCAACATTCTTGGGTCCTTCACACTGAGCTTCATCACTTACAGCGCGGAGAAATCAATCGTCCTGCCCGAATCGTCAAGATTGTTCCTGACCGTGGGAATGCTCGGTGCCTTCACCACCATGTCAACTTTCAGTCTTGAGACATTCAGGCTCGTAGAGGAGAATCAGAACTTTCTCTTCTTGGCAAACCTTGCACTGAACAATATCCTCTGCCTAGCAGGCATATATCTGGGGAAGCTGGCGTCAAGTTTGATATAATTTCCTTTTGAAAGTAGTGCACGCGTGAGGATAAAAAATCTATTTAGATATGTGATATCTCCACCAAAAGTGTGTGTAGAATCCAATACTAAGCATGTTATTTATTCGAAGTGACAAGGTGGAAATAGTATGCTATGAACTCAAAATCATCCTGTGGGTCTTCAAAGTAATCAACATGGTCTGCCTTGAACTCATCAGCGTCTTTATTGGTCTCGCCCTTCCACAGCCGTTCAGGTATATCATCCCACCTGCAAAGCTCCATTCCGTTGATCCTTATCACGCATCGAGGGTTTCTATGGTTGTCATAGACTTCGTAATAGTGCCCGACCACCAACGCGTGGTTGTACTCGTCCTCGTTAATATCAACCTCTTCGAGAAGGACTACGCTCGCCATTTTCTTTCCCTCGATTATCTGTTCAACTAATCTGTCGGATACAAACTCGATACGCTTCATGCCCAGAGATACTACGCCGCCCTATATTGATTCGACGAACAGGCCCGATGGATGGGGATAAAAACTGATGACGTCGTTACTGGCAGTGAGGTTTGACCCCAATCTGGAATTGAGGATAAAATATACGATTCTATTTCAGAATCTTCACTAGTTTTCCTGCATCTATGCTTCCACCAGTTAAGACACAAACTGTTTTTCCCCGTTCCTCAACCGGAGTGTTTAGGGCTGCAGCCAGGCATATGGCACCAGCACCTTCGGCGACAAGCTTGTTCTCAAGGGCAAGATATCTAATCGCATTCGCTATCTTTTCCTCAGAGACTAGAACCACATCGTCGATAGTCTCCTCAACCAACCGTAAAACTTCACTAGTGTTGGGGAAGGCTCCAAGGTTGATTGCACTGCCATCTGAAAGAGTGGGTTTCATATGAGTATCCACCACTCTCCCTTGTTTCAAACACTCGTAAAAGTGCGGTGAGCTTTCTGAGTTGACCCCAACAACCTTCACTGAGGGATTCATAGCCTTGGCAGCTAATGCAATCCCAGCTCCAAGGAATCCTGCACCAAGGGCGACGTAAATCGTCTCAGTGTCGGGAGCTTCTTCCATGATCTCTAAGCCGATTGTCCCGTGCCCATCAACCAGCCCGAATTCCTCAAGAGGGTGGATGAAATTACGATCCTCGTCCGGGTTGATAGTGTAATCGACCCATCCCTCAAAGGTTTTCTTCACAACTTCACCGCCGTACTTGAGAATCGAGTCAATCTTGGTTTGAGGCGTTGTTTCAAACACGATTGTCCTGGACGGTATGTTGAACTGCTTTGCAGTATAGGCTACAGCCTGCGCCATGTTCCCTGAACTCGCCGTGGATATTCCCTTTGCCCTCTGATCCGGGCTGAGTTTTTTTACCCAGTTGTAGACTCCCCTGATCTTGTAGCTTCCAATGGGCTGAAGCATCTCCGGTTTTAGCAGTATCCTTGGATCCTCCTCATACCATCTGAGGGGTATTAACTGAGTTCGGATTGCAATGTCCTGTATCCGTTGGGATGCTTTCTTGAACTCTTCTAAATTCGGTCGATAAGAACCAGGAGTAGAGATAATCATGTACAATGTTACGGGGAACTTGTGATATAATGTTTGACAGAGAGGTGGTGATATCAACACTAGCAGTAGAGTTGGAATTCCACTCCCTGCACCATTGGACAAACATACTATATCCTTAAGTGAACAACTCAATATGGAAGAGCGGACAAAAAATGAACATATTATCCATCGGCATAATCTTTTTCATTATTCTTGAAAGCCTGAACGTACTGACTCTGTATTTTAATCCTGGATCACAGATGGGTAACGGGTTGGGCGTGTTTAATGCCTGGGAAAAATCAAAGACTGACCTGGAGATGCACCAGTTTGTCCGCTACCTGGTGTACTGGGTAGCTGGGACAAAACTGATTTTCATCTCCCTGCTTTCGGTTATTCTAATGACCGCAGCAGAGTCAACTAAACTGTTAACCACCGTAGCGATGATTGGTTCTATATCATCATTTTACTGGCGGTTATACCCAATTATCAGGTCACTGGATGAAGAGGGGTATATCACGCCACCAGGTTACTCGAAAACGCTTGGAATTATGATTGCCGGTTTCATCGGGTTGTTCGCCATTGTTTTGGCGTGGTCTCTCATTACAACCTAATTATGTTTTTAATCTTCTCAGCGATAGCTTCAATTTTTTGGACGGTTTCTTTGTCATTTTCCCATCTACTAAAGAGTTCTGGGGTGATTGTCAAAGAATGAGCGTCGTCACCCCATATCGAGTGTGCGCCGCCGATTGAACATTCCTGATGACGACCACACCTATAACAGGGTGGGATTACAGAACTGTGACGGACAACGTCCACGATTTTTACCCTGTAAGACCGGAGTTTCTTGCGGAAATCCTCTTCAGCAGTGTCTTCCCAATGCCCTATGCCACATATGGCTAGCACGAAGGGTTTGTCCTTGATAGCGAAGTCTACGTGGCGGAACCCCCATAAACGGGATATGAAAGCCGTCATAGTGGCGGATATAGTACCATGATGGATCGGACTTCCCAGGACTATTGCGTCGGCTTCTCTTACCTTCTGATAGTAGGGCAACAGGTCGTCATCAAGCAGGCACACCTGTGGTTTGGCGCAGAGCCAGGAGCACCCCTTGCAGGCTGAGAAGTCCACATCAGTGAGTTTAATGAATTCAGGATCATAGCCGCTTTTCTCCATAATTGACTTGACTATCCTGTCAGTGTTTGAGTCACGGCCCACTACACCTGCACTGAACCCAATAATCTTCATTTTTAGTCCCTTGTAGAATATCAAGGCTAGTTAAATTATTTTAGGCACATGTGTTGCACCGGTGCGCACGAGTAGTTCGAGCCCAACCAGATGGTGAACAGATAAAATTTCCGAATTAGGGAGTTAGCTCAGTTATTTTATCTAACTATATACCGATGCCAAAGATCAGAGTGCCTTTCGTATAACAAGAGCATACAGTAAAAGAACTGCTGATGCGCTCACGAAGATCGAGTTGAAAGAAATCTTACTGATTAGACTAAAGATCACTAACGGGCCCAAGGCAGATCCGATATCAATCCAGTTAGTAAACGCGCTCAGGGTGAACTTGCTATCTGCATCCCCTGTTTCTACCATATCACTTACTTGTGAGGCTAGTACAACCCCCAATCCTGCATCAGATAAGAACGACAGGATTACTGCCATAGTGATGATACCAAGGGATTGACTGATTGCCAACATCATAAGGCTGGCTGAACCAGATACAAAGAGAATGCCCATTGTTCTTTGGCCACCGAACTTATCGGACAAAACACCAATGACTGGACCCAGCAGGAACTTGATGAATATCCTGAATGAAAGGAGGATCCCAGTAAGAGATGCTATCCCTACGTTCCAACCAAGGAAAGTGATCCCTTCGGATCCCAATATCTCTATGAGATAAAGTGAAAGAGTGGAGGAGATCAGGCTACCCAGGAAGAGCCTTGTAAGCATCACCCCTACGCCGATACTGAATAGCTCAGAGTTCCCGAGTAATGTACGAATATTGAATTTATGAACATACTCAGGTTGGGTTACATCCAATCTTTTGTCTGTCAGGCTAAACGCGATTGGGATGACCAGGAAGGTACCTAATGCTAATAGCAGGTTCGCTGAAGTGAACCCCCATGAATCAAGGAGTACTCCTCCCACCAATCCCCCTGAGAGGAACCCGATGCTTGATATTGACTGGTAAACCCCCATGTATCGCCCCCTGTTAAATTCGTCCGAGAAGGAGACAACCGAGAGATATCCACCCAGCCTGAGGAAGGACCAAGTTATTCCCCACAGTAACCTCATGGTAAGAAACGGCAGGAAGCCACCGATGTACCCGTAACTCAAATTGATAAAGAATGCAGCGATAATGGAAGTTACAAGCACCCATTTCAACGGTTTTATTCCGTAAACATACCCCGCCAAGGTGTTGGACGCAAAACGCACCAACCGGTTTGCGCTCAGCAGTATCCCAACCTGGACAAGATTCAACCCAAAAGAGGAATATATCAAAGGAAGGGCTACGTATAGCAGAGAATCACCCAAGTTACTAAACGAGACAACTATAGCTGCCCTAACTATGTCCACCATACGATTTTGGTTTGCGTCCATTGCGAGAAAAATACTATTGATTATTATTTAAAATATGCTAGACTATTAGTATAAAGAAAATATGCCTATTTCGCACTCATTTCTAAACTGTTTCATGATATTAATAATCGGTCCTCCCTGGGGCCTTGCCCGTTATCTCATCGAGAACGATCCTATCAACTTTAACCCCTCCACTTCAGAATCCTTCACGATATGAGTGAAATGAGGGTAGACGCGCGTTTATGTCAGGTTACTTGGTGCAAGCACCTTTCCACGTCCGTCAAGCGCAACTGGTAAAAGCGTGAAATGCATCCTCAAACCTAACAGGAGAATTTAAAATTGGAGAAGCGCGTGTACGATTTCACCGAGGGAAACAGGGACATGAAGGCCCTCCTCGGCGGAAAGGGAGCAAACCTGGCAGAGATGACAAACCTTGGGCTCAGCATCCCCCAGGGGTTCACCATCACAACAAAGACATGCAACGAGTTCATGGCGGCAGATGGACATTTCCCCGAGGGGCTCTGGGATGAGATATTAGAACACGTACTGACCCTTGAGGAGACAAGCGGCAAGAAGTTCAACGACCCGGAGAACCCGCTGTTGGCCAGTGTCAGAAGCGGCGCACCAATCAGCATGCCCGGTATGATGGACACAGTTCTCAACCTAGGGATAAACGATGAAGTGGCCGAGACAATCATCAAACTCACCGGCGACGAACGTTTTGTCTGGGATGCCTACAGGCGCTTCCTCACGATGTTCAGCGACGTTGTCATGGGCCAGGACCGCCACGCGTTCGAGGGTGTGTTCGACAAGGTCAAGGAAGGAGAGGGCGTCACGGGTGACACTGATGTCAGCGTGGACGGACTCAAGGAGACCGTGGCAGGCATGAAGTACCTCTATAAGGAGCTAATCGGGGAGGAGTTCCCACAGGACCCCATGGACCAGCTCAAGGCATCCATTGCGGCGGTGTTCAACAGCTGGGACATACCTAGGGCAAGGACGTACCGCAAATTCGAGGGAATCCCCAACTCAATGGGCACCGCCTGTAACGTCCAGACCATGGTGTTCGGAAACATGGGCTGGGACAGCGGGAGCGGAGTCATGTTCACACGGAGCCCAAGCGACGGAAGCAAGGGCCTGTTCGGCGAGCTATTATTCAACGCTCAGGGAGAGGATGTGGTAGCGGGAATCAGGACCCCCATCCATATCTCGGAGCTGCACGAGCAGCAGCCAGTCCTTTACAAGGAGCTTGAGGACATCGCCGAGACCGTCGAGGAGCACTACAAGGACATGCAGGACATGGAGTTCACAATCGAGAAGGGAAAGCTCTGGATACTCCAGACCCGGACGGGTAAGAGAACTGCAAAGTCGGCCATCAAGATCGCAGTAGACATGGCAGATGAGGGACTCATCGACAAGGAGACAGCAATCCTGAGGATCACACCCAACAATGTAGACCAGCTACTACACCCACAGTTCGACCCAGAAGGAAAGGCAGCTGCCACGTTCCTGGCAAAGGGACTTAACGCCAGCCCAGGGGCTGCGGTGGGCTACGCCATCTTCAACGCCGACAGGGCGGAGGAGAGGGGCAAGGCAGGCGACCCGGTTATCCTGGTTCGACCTGAGACCACACCCGACGATGTCAACGGCATGATCGTGAGCCAGGGCTTCCTCACCCAGCACGGCGGAGGCACAAGCCACGCCGCAGTAGTCGCAAGAGGCTGGGGAAAGCCATGCGTAGCAGGCTGCGAATCCATACGAATTGACACGAACCGGAACCAGTTCACTGTAGGCGAGCACACCATAAAGGAAGGGGACTGGATAAGCGTGGACGGGGCAACCGGCGAGGTTTTCCTGGGACAGGTACCCAAGATCGAGACCGCTTTCGAGAAGGAAAAGGAACTCATCAAGGCACTGGATTGGGCCGACGAGATCAGAAAAATCGGTGTGCTGACCAACGCAGACACCCCTGAGGACTCAATCAAAGCGCGCCAATTCGGCGCAAAAGGCATCGGCCTGTGCAGGACCGAACACATGTTCTTCGACCAGGAGGACGAAGAGATCAGCAGGCGCGAGAACGTCGTAAAGATGATACTGAAATCCGAGGTCGCTGCGCCACTGCTTAGGCAGATCTACGCCCTGGAGACCAAAGAAAGAACCCCCGAGGAGGAAACCGAGCTCTCGGAGCTCAAGAAGAAGGCAGAGAACGAGGACGTCAAGGAATACCAAGAGTCACTGGCGAATCTGCTACCGTTCCAGAGGAAGGACTTCCTTGGTATATTCGAGGCAATGGACGGTTACCCCGTCATAATCAGGCTAATCGACCCACCGATGCACGAGTTCCTACCCCCAAGGGAGGAGCTGCTGATAGAGGTCACCGAGCTGAGGTGCACCGGGAGAGACCCGGAGGAGCTCAAGAAGAAGGAGTACCTGCTACAGGTCGTGGAGAGCCTGTGGGAGACAAACCCAATGCTGGGCCTCAGGGGATGCAGGGCAGGGCTCATGTACCCGGGCCTTACCGAGATGCAGGTCCAGGCCATCATGGAAGCAGCCGTTGAGGTCAAGAAGGCAGGGGTGGACGTCCACCCGGAGATCATGATCCCGCTAACCAGCCACGTGAACGAGATGCACGCCGAGCACGACAAACTCAAGAAGGTAGCCGAAAAGGTGCTCAGAGAGGCGGGAATGGATAATCTAGCATACAAGATCGGGACCATGATTGAGATCCCAAGGGCAGCGCTCACTGCGGACGAGATCGCGGAGAGCGCCGAGTTCTTCAGCTTCGGAACCAACGACCTGACCCAGATGACCTTCGGCATCAGCAGGGACGACGCCGAAGGCAAGTTCCTGCTAAACTTTGTGGACAGGGGACTGCTACCCAGCAACCCGTTCCAGGTCATCGACCGGGAGGGCGTCGGACAGCTGATGAAACTGTGCGTAGACAAGGGACGTTCAACGAGACCAGACCTTGAAATAGGGATCTGTGGCGAGCACGGAGGCGAGCCCAGCAGCATCGAGTTCTGTCACATGATCGGCCTAAACTATGTGAGCTGCAGCCCATATCGAGTGCCCATCGCCAGGCTTGCGGCAGCGCACGCACAGCTTAACCACCCAAAGAACTAACCCTTTCTCCCTCATTTATTCTAAATATTAGAAACCCGACTAGTCTATATGAACACCTTAGACCACGTTGGAGTGTACGTCACGGACCTTGACGAGGCGGTAAGCTTCTACGAGACCCTATTCGGGTTCACAGTCCACAGCAGGCTCTACGATCACGGAATCCACATCGTACACATGGACATGGGGGGCGCCCTCCTCCAACTCAAGCAGAGCGATGTACCTGGAACACCAGGGGAAGGAAAATACAACCATTTTGGAGTTCACACGAGGGATTATGACGGATTCATCGTGAAATTGAAGACATTGGGGCTCGATTACTGGGAGATGAGCCTTGGTCCGGGTAAGCGGCTGGTTAATTTCACAGACCCAAGCGGCCACGACATCGAGGTCTGCGAGACGCCCTTCAAGGACTAAAAAAGTATATCGTGGGGGATAGCCCTCTCGTCTAGTATCCGCCTTACCTTTCCCCTTAGCAAGTCATAGTAAACGGATGGCTCCCTCGACGCCTCCTTAAACTCATCAAGTATCTCAGGGTAATGTACCTCCAGCGTTGCCTCGATGTTTTTCCAGTTACCCGCTTTGATATTCAGCCTGTCGACGATTACCCGACCCACAGACGAGGCCAGCCTATTCAGTAGGTCCTCGAACCCCAGCTCTGAGACGAATGGAAGGAGAGGACCGAGGAACGCGTAAGTCGGTATACCTGCGTCGCTGAACAGCTTCAGAGCATCCAAACGTTCTTCAATGGGTGAAGCCCCAGGCTCAAACGCCCTCCTGACCTTCTCGTCGAAAGATGTAATTGTGAAACCCACTTCAACTTCATCGAATCTGCTCAAAAGGTCAAGATCTCTCGTAACGAGAGATGATTTTGTGAGGATCTCAACGGGGAAATCGTGGTCCACGAGTATCTCTAACAGGCTTCTTGTTATCTCATACTTCTTCTCAGCTGGCTGATAAGCGTCCGTGACGCTTGAGAAAAGGATAACTCCTCTCCTCCTCTTTTCCGCATCTCTAAGCATGCAATCCTTTGCGTTCTTTTTCACGTCAACGAAGCTGCCCCACTTCTCACCCTTGTGATACCACCTAGTCATGAACTTAGCGTAGCAGTACGTACACGCATGGGCGCACCCAATGTAAGGATTGACTGCGTAATCAACTCCTTCGATTCCGCTGCTGTTGATGATGCTCTTGCAGGGGGTCTCCCCGATTTTCACGACAGTTATGCTGATCGTCGACTTATATATAAACCGCCGAGTAAGATATTTTTCAGTAACACTTCAAAGGTCGATTGATGAAATGAAGATAGTTGTAATATACGATAGCAAGACCGGGAACACCGAGAAGATGGCCAAAGCATTGGCCGAGGGTGCAAGCGAGCACGCTGAAGTCGAGGTCATGAAAATCGGGGAGGCGTTCCCGCTAACGATTATAGCCGACGCGGATGGCGTTATCTTCGGATCTCCTGTTTATTATGCCGATATATCCAACGGCATGAAGGATTTCCTTGAGCACGTCGAGACCTACATCAAGGCAAACAAGAGAAAGCTAAACAACAAGCCCGCCGCGGTCTTCGGAAGTTACGGGTATGATGGTGCATGGATCATGGAGGAGAGGCTCAAAGAGAGAATAATGGGGCTTGGTTACGAGGTCTCAGATGATGTCCTAGTCATGATTGATTCGGATATTAAATACAACTTCGATACCCATTCGGAGAAATGTAAAAAATTCGGTAAGGAATTCGTCGAGAACTTCTAACTTTCTTTACTTTTCTGATAATACAAGTATCCAGCGACACCTACAATTAGTATTCCAATCCCCACATAGCCCCACGGATTATTGGAAGGTGGTATTACAGGTTCAATTATCTCTTGTGTTATCTCATAAACGGCACTCTCTCCTGAGTTTTCCCATTCTATTCCATTGAAATACGAGACCATTGCTTCCATTTTGTAAACTCCATAAATTGAGGGAGTTGTCATATTGAACGAATAATCATTTGACCCCGAACCATCAAGAGTGTCCTGGGTCTCCACGATAACATTCCCCGAATTGGGATCTGTGACTATCAGAACAATATCCGTCTCCTCATCGAAATCATAGCTTACAGTTACCTCCAACTGGTAATTTTCGTTCAATCCAAGGGTCTCCGGTAAAAGCACTTCCTCGATCTCCGCATTGTATTCAAATAAAGAAGTAACTGTTCCCATTACTTCCAAGGTCATGTTCTGAACTGCCCCCATTCCTAAATTGTACCAATTACCCTCAATAAAATAGTAGACGTTCGCCTCAAACTCATGGCTTCCCGAGATTCCCGGGGCAGGAAACTCTAAAATATAACTACTCTCGCCTGTCCCTGTAACCTGTGCAAAATCATTAACGACCCAATCCTCAAGTTCTCTGCTGTAAATTCCCGGGCTGATCTCTACCTCTTCGTCGAATAAGTAACCGATCGTGACGTTAACTGACACGATCTCCCCGGGATTGATGTCGCTCTCATATCTAACGTCTTGAACCCAAGCACCCGATAATTGGGCACTCGTATGAGGTATAACAAGAAATGAGACAATAATAACAAGTATGAGGACTTTTTTCATTATAGTCGATTATATTTACGGTACGTGTTTAGCTCGTCAATAAATTTATAAACTAAGTATAAACATGTTTATACAATATGGAAGAGTTAACACTAACGAACCGAAAACTAATCCTCACCACAGACATCGAAGACATAATCAGAAAAA
>Ga0257125_1001471_pt1 | contig 23874 bp, 18 predicted proteins | sample SI106_200metaG_FD_190183 | JGI IMG/M metagenome (GOLD analysis project Ga0257125, IMG submission 190183) | Marine microbial communities from Saanich Inlet, British Columbia, Canada - SI106_200 | ecosystem: Environmental > Aquatic > Marine > Inlet | place: Canada: British Columbia | collected... | reverse complement strand
TGAATTTGTTCAGTATATTATTTTCGAAAAATCAAATCAAAAATTCATGATCAAAAAATGACCTACAAAAATATATACAAAAGTCAATAAGTAATATATATGAATGAAAATCTAACGGAGATTATAAGAATGTTAACATTTCAGAAGTTGACAAAAATGATGCTAAATATTTGAATATATTATTTTGTAATTATGAAGTAAACGACTAGTTATTTTTAATTTATGTTAAATATTTATTTGATTTCGAGCAAATCCATACATATCATATGCTGATATTTTCATCATATTGATATATCTCTGATTTCTTGAATATTTATAATCATATTTTCCTCTAGGTAGTTCTAACATAAACGCATATTTAGGTGTTTGGATAGATTTATATTTACAATTATATTCATTTATTAATTGATTGAAGGAACAATTAACACTGATATATATTGTTTTATCTATCCATTGTTTTTTACACCATGGACATATATTAGATCTTCTTAACGATTGTTGTAAAGAGATATTATCAAAAATTTTTCTACATAAACAGCATTTCATATAATTATTGTTATACATATAAATAGGTCTAAATATATATAATTGTAATTGATGATAATATTTAAACGATTGTGTTTCTTGGACTGATTCAATTTTAATAATATCGTCGATTGTTATAATTTCATTTGATTGCGCTATGTTTTTATAAACATTATAATTGTCCCATTTGGATCTACAATGAGGACAATTTTCATATCCATTTAACCATACTATAAGTGTATTTTTAATGAAATTACATTTACAAATAGAACATATCATATATAGTTCATTTACCTTTATTTCCGTTTGTAATATAGGACATATATTATTTCCAGTGATAGCTTTTATAATTATCCGTTCTTCTTTTTTTTCATTAAAATTGATATCAAACTTTGGAATTAATAATAATCTACCACCTAAACGATTAATATCAAGATTTGATATTGATGTATCTATATAAGATCTTCTATTTAATTGTTGAAACAACGAACGATACATATTTGTAAATGGTTTGTCATTAGATGAACGATATTCTTCTAATAATACACTACTCATAATATTAATTAATTCTTCTAAATCAGTTGAATATGTGTGATCCATTATTCTAAATTCAATATAATAAGTACTTATATTGAATTCATTTTTCAATTTTTAATATAATTCATATTCGTTTGTTTTATGTTTCGTTGATTCTTTTTTATTATATCGTTCTAAAAATAATTTCTTTTTTTTATTTGAAAAATCAGAAAAATAATCGTATTTTTGTTTTGTTGTTAATCCTGGAAGTAATCCATGACAATTAACATTTAATGGTCTATGTATAATTAAAGTAGCGATGTTAATCATTTTGAGTATCTTTTTCTCATTAGCTTTCATGAAATCATTAATATCTTCTCCAAACTTATCTATATCATATCCATAATACATACTCCATATTATACTTTCTAATGTGCACGATATACAATGATCTAATCCAATTGCTGATTTATTTATTGGTAATTCGTGTTCATCATAATAATAAAATCCAGAACAAGTTAAAGGGTGTTTATAATATGAATATGTTCTTATTAAATTATTATAATATGCCATTTTCTCTTCAAAATCACGAGTAGAAATTGTTATATATTTATAATTTTCACCATCATTAGGTTTATTTATTATTAAACGGGTTTCAGTTGATGTAAAACCAACCCATGGCTGTAATAATATTTTTCCATCTAAATATGTTATACTATCTGATTCATATAATGCTCTAAATTTTACCATACTTGCTATTGGATTTATATGAGTGATCCAATGATTTTGCATATCTTGATTTATTCCGACAATTTTCTCTTCTCGAATTCCATCAAATGAACGAATATCGCTAATAATATAGATTTTATATCCTTTTTTGCTAAGTTTTACATATTTTTTTTCTTCTTCATCTAAAAATAATGTGTTATAAATAAATACGTTTTTAGATTTTGAAGTTGTAAATGTTTTATCGAATGGTGTTTTATCGTATAGATGATAAACAACCCCTTTAAATAATTTACATAACAATTTTAAATGAATTCCTGGTGCTGAACCCATATATAATATTATAGGTATACTTTTATCAGTTGGAACATCTTCTTTGGTATATATAATGTTTTTTAATGGTGGTAAATATTGTAATTTATATTTTGATAAGAAATATACTTCAGTCATTAATAATTTTCGTTGACCATAATGAATAACGCTACATCTATTTCTTGTATAGTTAGTCTTTCTATTTGCCATCTTTAAATATTTAGTTGAATATTTAAGTTGATCAAAATATAAAGGTATTTCAGCAATGTTTAATTTTTTATCATAATACTTATCAACGTGTTTTTTTTCCTCTTCATTTAATCCTAAAATGGAAAACGGACAATCATTCATACTATTATCTACAACTTTGGTACCATGTAATGATCTTTTGCTAATTCTAAGATATTTAAACCATGTATTATCTTTTAATACATTTACGTTATTGTATTTATCAATAAATGACATAATTGTTCTCTATATAATGATAATAGATAAATTATATCTGTAACAAAATTGAAATAATTTATGTTTATAATATTTATTGACGGTTACAAACAATTTAACAAAATGGATTATTCGATTAATGGATATCAATTTATTTCAAATTTAACATAGTAAATTGTATCCATTTTAGTATTTATAATTAGTTATTTTTTATATATGAATGTTAGAAATTATCTTCTATTTGTAAAATGTTTATTTTTCTTATTAAATACCTTAACAGGTGGTTTATAATCAAATAATTGTTGATTATATCGCAATTTAAATAAATCATCATTTTTATGGTATTTAAGTGATTTAATATTTTTGTACACTTTAAAAATATCAATGTCATTAATATATTCCGTATAGTCAGTCCATTGACTTCTACAACATGGACATGTATCATTATGTTTACACCATTTAGTCAGCGCATCTTTATCAAAATTATTATTACAATTTGAACATGTCATATATGATTGTTTATATTTGATGATTTCTTGTAAAATTGGACATATTTTGTTTGTGATATTTTTTCTTATTTTTTTATTATTTATGTTTTTTGATGGTAATATAATATTTTACAACATGTTATTATTTTAATTTTTCATTAAAATAATAATTTCTTTATATCAAAAAATTGAAATAATTTATATAAAGAAATCACAATTTAATCAATTATGTTAATAAACAGCAAAACATAATGAGTAAAAAGGAAAAAACAAACGATGGATGTAAACTAGTTGATAAAAATGGGGAACTATGTGGAAAAACTATTAAAAAGAATGGTATGTGTGCTATTCATTATAGTAGGTTTCCAAACATCAATGAGGAAGATCTTCAATTTTTCAAGATATGTCCTAAATCAGATCATAGAGCCATATGGAAAGATGATCATAAATATTGTTATGATCATAGAGGAATACCATGTAAAGCGATTAATCAGAAAGGACAACCATGTTCATGGAATGCTCTAGAAGGTTCTAATTATTGTAAACGTCATCAAAAATATGAAGAAATGGAAGAAGGGGATATGAAAATGTGTACAGGTCATAAGCAGATGTGTCCTATTAGTGATTTTATTGAAAATGGAATAGAATATGGGACATGTAGTAAGTGTCGTCATCGAGATAAAACAAAATATAAACAAGATATTAAGGTATGTAGTGGAGTAACACAACATGGACAACAATGTAATTATAAATGTGTAGATGGAGAAGATTATTGTGAGAAACATTTATTGAAATACAAAGAAATAGAAAAATTAAATGCAAATAGCGTTAAACAATGTTCAAGTCATGGATGTCATAATTGGATTCAATTGAATGATAAATTTAATACATGCGAAGAATGTAGAAAGAAAGATAGAATAGCAGATAAAAAGAAAAGAGATCAATTTAAGGAAGAAATTAAACAAAAAGAAAATGTTATGATAGGCGGAACATTACATAAAATATGTAGTCAGTGTGGTCAGTCAAAAGATGTGAATATGTTTATCACAAAGCAAGGAAAACAATCAGATATTTGTGAAGATTGTAGAGAAAAACAAAGAGTTATAGATAGTAAACGAGAAAGAACTAGGGATTGGAAAGCAATATATGCTAAAACAAAAGATGATCCAGTTGTTATCGAAAACAGAAAAAAATTTAGAGAAGAACATAATGATCAATGCGCAAAAACATGGATCAAGTATAGGAAGAATAAAATGGATGAAATAGGGATAGAACAATATAGGAAAAATCAAGCAGAACATATGAAAAAATACAGAGAGGAACATCCAGAAATCATTAAAGAAATTAGAGATAGAAATAAATTAGCATCGAAGATTAAAGATTATAAATTATCAGCAGAAATAAGAAATTTAACATATGAATTAACAGATGATGAAGTTATAGATTTTATAATTAATCCATGTTATTATTGTGGAGAAAAAGGAACTTTTAAACATTTGAATGGAATAGATAGGATGGATAATTCCATTGGATATACAGTTGATAATTGCGTTAGTTGTTGTCAAATATGTAATTATATGAAAAACACAATGGATTTCGAAACATTTATTAAAAAATGTAGTCATATTGCAACATATAATGGATTAATAGATGGAAAATTATTCCCTAATGCGTTTGAGGATACTAAAAGTTTAATAAAATATAAAGATTATGGCAAAAGTGCATCAAAAAGGAATATAGATTTCAAAATAACAGAAAATGAATTTACAGAATGTGTTAATGGAATATGTTACTTATGTGGAAAAATAAATACAGTTGAACATCGAAATGGAATAGATAGGATTGATAGTAATATTGGTTATGAAAAAGGAAATATTAAAACATGTTGTAAAAACTGTAATATTTTAAAGAAAAATTATAGATTAGATGTAGTTTTAGAAAAATGTTTTACGATAACTAATACTTTTATCGACGAAATAAATAAATTAGACGATAATATGATAGATAGTGATGAACAAAAAATAATCGTATGTAATAAAAATAAATTAACAACAGAAGACAAAGGAAAAAGAACATTGCAAAAACAAGAAAATAGAGATAAAAAACTTAAAGAAAGATATTCAGATGAATCAATAGAGCAACGATGTGTTGCGTTAGGAGATGCTAGAAGAAATAAAACAGAAGAAGAAAAACAATTAGCATTTACTGTAGTAGACGAAGATAAAAGAAAATTAAAACTTAAAGAAATGAAAATAATAGAGGAATTAAAACAAAGAGATGAAAATAATGATGATAAAAAAGAAAAAGATAAAATTAGGAAAAGGAAAGAAAGATTTATGAAAAAACAGCAATCATTGGTTGCTGAAAATCAACAAGAAAAAATAGATGCATCATGTATACTAGAATATGTTAATAATCCAACTATTAGGAAGATAATGACGGTTGAAGAACGAAAGGAAAAAGACAAATTAAGGAAAAGGAAAGAAAGAGAAACAAAAGAGAAATTAAATAAAACTATAATTGCCGAACAACAACTTTCTTCCAATAATCAAAACAAAACAAGTAATGTAGATATTGTAGAAGAAACTGATATAGATGAAAATTTAGATTTTTTGGATGAGAATGAATCAAATAAAAAAACAACTATTACAACTGAGGAAACACGAAAAGAAAAAGATAGGATACGAAAGCAAATAGACAGAGATGTTCGAAAACAAGGATTAATTGATAAAGGAAAGTATACCCCTAGAATAAAAATGACTGATGATGAACGTAGAAAAAGAGATAAAGAAAGAAAAAGAAAGAAAAGAGGATAATTATTATAAGTTAATGTCTTTATAATTAATCCATTATTATATTAATTTATTTTAAGAAGTATTTACATATGTCTTTATTAAAAGTCCAAATGTAATTATATTATATACTATTTAGATATGTATATAATATAAATAAAAAATATTAAGATGTAATTTAGTATTGTCCAATTTATGTCCGTCAATTTGAGTAGGCCATTCCACCCATTCCACTCATAATACGTAAGACATTGTAATTTATTGTATAAATGCTGGTCTTAGTATCATTGCTGACGTAGTTGCTTCTGAACGACCATGAGTCATCAGTAACTTCTCCAGCTGGAATTCCATAAGCTAGTTGTAGAGTTGCGTTGTCGATTCTTGACATATTGCAGGTTCCAGATGGCTGGTGGTCTTCTGGATGAAGAGCAAATGAGTAAACATTAACTCCAGCCTTTGGAGTGTTGCTAAAGTGTTGATATGGTTGAACGTAGTTAAAGTATTTTCCTTCTCTGATTTCAAAACGATCATGTCCATTAAGGTAAAGAATACCTGTTGAGGTTGGGTTATTCTCATAATTCAAATGGAGAGCATAATTGTTCCAGATATATACAACAACATCCTTATCATCAACAACACTTGATGTTTGAGCGTCAACATCTGCGAAAATGGTTGAAAGTGGAACTGAAGCATATTTCCATGGAAGAGCAGTAGTGTAAAGAATATTGTCCATTGACATAATTGTTCCAGTTGCTCCAACATTCTTATCTTCATCATCAATTAGACGAACTGGTTGAATTGCAGCCCACATACTAGCAATAAGAGTTGATGTGTATGTAGCATCAAGGGAAAGAGTTGCTTCTCCAGATGCTGGAACTGTAAGATCATCATCAGTACGATCAGCAACAGCGAGAACGAATCTCTTAGTAGCAACATCTCTTGTTTTGTCCCAATCATTAGGGTTATAAGCGAAGAATGATTTACCTGTGGTATATCTATCTAATCTCATTGCCCAGAAGAGAGCCTTGCATGGATGATTGAAGTTAAGTCTGTATTTCTCAGTAGCTGTTGAAACGGCTTCATCCTGATCAACTTGTAGTTGTTCAATAAGATATTCGTGGGAAGCTTGAGCAAATCTCTTACGTTCCTCAGAATCAAGGTAAATATAATCTACAATCAATTCAGTATCAACGAAAGTAGCTCCACCACTTGAGGTTGGGGCTGTTCCGCTGTATACGATACATTGTGCAGCAGTTCTGAATTCAAAGTTAACACGAACATCATGGTATTGAAGAGCAATCAATGGAAGAGCAAGTCCATCATTTCTGCAACAGAAGAATTGAAGTGGGATATAAATAGAAACTGCTGGTTGAGAAGTTTCAAGAGTAGTAAGTGCAGAAGTATTTCCGATCATCTCATCATAACCATCATCATGACTTGAATTACGAGCAAGTTCGTACCAGATATTCATCCAGTCTCCGTATTGTTTGTCAATCTTTGAACCACCGATATCGAGTTCAACATTGTCAATCAAAGCATGTCCAAGCATTGGTGTATAAGCAATCTTGGAACTTGATCCAGAACCAGAAGTCAAAGCTCCAAGTTCAACTTTAAGAGCCATTTTGGTAATAAGATCTCCATTTCTTTGAATTGGGCATGAAACTTTTCTTCCGAAATCGGGAGAACCGTTGAATTTTTGACCAATTGCTTCAATGGCAAAGTTAGTATGTCTGCGATAGACAACTTTAAAGAAAGTAATTTGAGGGTCTCCTGTAAGATAGACATCTTGAGCCCCGTAGGCAACTAATTGCATTAATCCTCCACCCATTGTGGTTTTTCTATATATAATATATTTAGATATTTTTTTAGGGAAAACTAAAAAAATATCAGTATTAAATAGTAATTTTTCTATATATTTTTACCATTATTTATAATTCCTATAATATTTTTCTATATATATTAGAAAAAAATTGTAAAAGCCTAAGTGTTTTTACTTTAATACACTGATATTATAATAATTATTGTTGTATCATATTATAGATATTATTACCACCTGTAAATATTAAAGTATCCATAAATCCTTCAAAATCAGTATCTGCAAAATCTGGAATTGATTCCCGTTTTTTAGATAGTTCGAATTGATGTGGAGTAATTTCCCTAATAGTCCATCCATATTGTAAAGCGTTTAGTATAACTACTACTTTAATAATGATTATCTCTGGATTTTCATCCATAGTAGCATATATTATATAATTAGAAATATTAATATTTTTTCCAACATATTATCATTTTCTAAATATTTTTAATTTAATTGAAAATTTATTTTATGTATCACGTTTTCTAAATTACTTAAAGATTGTTATTCCATATCCTATTATATATATTGTTATGATTTTAGATGTCATCTTTTAAAAGAAGACCACAAAAAGTTATAAAAAAAAATGATCAATCTTTTAAAACACTGGATATTAAACACCAAGAAAAAATGCTTTATTTTGAACAAAAAGACGATGACCTTCCTAAAATAAAAGATGTTCTTGTAAAAACAAAGAGGAAACTTCAACTATTAGAAAACACGGATCCTTCTTTATATACTACTGACGATGTTAGAAATAGGGCTTTATATAAGAGTCAAATAGAACAACTAACAAATGAAATAAGTAAAATAGAAAATAATACTGACGAACAAGAGTATATTTTAGAAACAATTGATATTTTAGTAGATTATTATAATTACATGGATACTCATATGGATATTGATAAGAAATTTGAGGAAAATCCATCGATATTCCAAAAATATAAACAACTAAGTAGGGCTAATTTATTAGACCAATATAATTCATTAGTTGGTGATAATTACAAAAAAAACAAAAGATCTCCCATAAGAATTTGTAAAAAATGTGGAACAGAAAAAACATTAAATCTTACAGAAGGAATTTATGTATGTATTGATTGTGGTGAAACAGAATTAGTCACAATGGATAGCGACCAACCAAATTATAAAGACCCACTACCTGATAATCAAACGTATGCTTACCAACGTAAAAACCATTTCATTCTCGGAGATGGTAACAGCAAACTACTTTCCAAATGTAGAGTATATGGAAAGGAAAATTGTGCCCCCTCTACTATTTTTGTATCAATGAATTTGATTCTTTCCTATTGATATAAGAATATTGGGTATTTTGCTAGTCTTCCTAAAAAGGCAACACTTCCAAACTGCTGGAAACTCCTTAGAGCTTTAAATACCAAATATATTTCTGAAAAGTATATATGGATGAGGTAATGACTTCATGTATGGTAAAAACTTTAAAGATTGGACAATCAGCAACCAAGCTCCTACGTTTTATTCTAGAATAAATATGGAGAAGGCTCAGAGACTAGATGGTAGTGGGTTTGAGATTTACTAGAAATCAATGATGGCTTAAGGTATAGTCCACTCCCATAGTGAAAATTATGGGTAAAAGTTGAAAAAAAATAAACATATAAAACATAATAACTAATCAATAATACAAAACATACAGAAAAACACAAATGAACAAAGATACAGAAACAATAGATAGCGAAAAACTTAAGACAAAATATAATAATACAGGAGTTATGGGTATCACATTTTACCAAGATTCTAGATGCCCTTCCTGTTATGGATATATGGTTAGATATAATAAAAAACAAAAAAGATTTCTAGATAGCAAATATTCTATGGAAGAACGATTACAACAAGCTAAAGATTATCTAAGAAATTTACAACAAAAAGACGTTGATGTAGAACAAACGAGTATTATTGAAGAAACTAATCAAATATTAACACAAAATGCACAAATTGGAGGTGCATCAAATAATGATAGTAATGAAGAAAAAGTAGATTATCGGAAAAAATACGATGAATATGAATATATAAATGGATATACAGATGATGAAATTAAATATAGTTTAGATCAAGCACTTGAAGAAATACAATCTTTTAAGCGTGGCGAAATACCATTAAAAGAAAGAACTGTTGAAATATATAAAATAACTGGTCCAGAAAATAAATGTTATGTTGGACAATCTTATTCTAATACGAAAACTGGAAAAAAAATGGGAGGTGAAAAAAGATGGAAAGATCATATATATAATTCTATCAACAGACTAACTGATAATACAATATTAGATAATGCAATTAAAAATATTGGAAAAGATAATTTTAAAATAGAAATTTTACATATTATTAATGAAAGTATTGCTGATGCATATGAAGAAAAAGAAATCATTGAGCAAAATGCTTTATATCCAAATGGTTATAATTTGGGATTACGTAATATTCATAATAAAAATAGTTCTATTTTATCAAGTTTGAAACAAAAAGGAAAAGAACGTCCTAATAAAATTAAGAGAAATGTTCAAGAAGATGATGATTTGCCAAAAGGAGTTATTCGTTATAATGATAAAGATGGAACTCTTATTGGATATAAAGCAACCAGAATTGATAAAACAAACAAAGTTTTTGTGTCGTGCACATTAACAATGGATCAAAAAAAGGAATTGGCGATTAAATTTAGAAATGGTGAAAATATTTGTGAAAAAGGTGGACATGTTGAAGTATTTCGTAAAAATGAACAAAGCATGGGATTACCAAAATATATTAGTTATAAAAAATCATCATCTGGTGCAGAAGGATATAAAATAGCATTTTTACCATTAAAAGGAAAAATAGAAGGATTTCAACATGAAAAAACATTTGTATCAAAAAATAGAACATTAGAAGAAAGCAAACAAAGCGCAATACTATATTTAAAACAATGTGAAGAAAAATATAAACAGTTCAAATTAACTAGTAAGTAGTCTTATTTATTATTTTATTGTATCATTATATTAACTATTTGTTAACAAGGTTCAATCAATTATAAGGTCAGAGAATGGCTTAATCAGTTCCAAGGGAAAGAATCAACAGATATCCCCAATGATGTATATGAACAGATATTGGTGGAAATCAAAAAACTACGCATAACAAAATTAAGTAAGTTAACAACAAAAAGTGTCAAAAAAATGTTAAAAAAATTAGATCTTCGAAAGTATTACGAACATATTCCTCATATAATAAATAAATTAAATAACATACCTCCTCCACGGATAACACGTGAACAGGATGAGATATTATGTATGATGTTTGAAATGATACAAATACCATTTGATTTATTTTGTCCAGAAACAAGGACTAATTTTCTAGGTTATTCGTATGTATTATATAAATTCTGTGAGTTATTAGAATTAGATGATATATTAAAATGTTTTCCATTACATAAAAGTGATGCTAAAATAAAAGAACATGATATCGTATGGAAAAAAATATGTAATTATTTACATTGGGAATTTATCCCTTCTATCTAAATTATTCTTTCAGTTTTATTAAAGAATTGAAATAATAAATATTAATATAGCATTATATCATTTATTAAGTTAAAACAATATGACTAGTAAAACAATATGACTAGTAAAACATTTTTAAATAAATTGAAAGAACTAGATAAATACAAAACTGGTGTTGCAAGAATGATGATTGCAACTGGAAATGCATGTTATTCATTAAAAGGTGCTATTACGTTTGAGATAAAATCTTATTTATCATGGTTCGTTAGTCATATTGATGAAAATACAAAACCATTAAATGAATACAATGATCCAGTAAATATTCCATATATTAATAATTGGATGAAAGATGCTTTACCAACATTAGCAAGAGTCAAACCATTAAATGGTAAAATGGCTACAATATTATATCATATTGTAAATTTAATACCATCTATGTTTGATACATATATTAAATCATTACATACTAATGATCAAACTATATCAGATTTTGAGTTTATTACTTTACTTGGTAAAACACGTGATTGGAATACTGGATGTCCAATTTGTTTGGATAAGCGTATAACAGGAATAACGTGTTCTTGCGGTTGTTCAGAAATAATATTATTTAGACCATGTGGACATGTAATGTGTGGAAAACCATGTTTTGTTGAATTTGCGTGTGCAAATGATATAGAATTACATGAGTGTAACTACACATTTGGAAAAACGAATTTTAATGCAGTGGATTCAATTGATTATAATATTGATTTTTGTGGTAAAAACATTAAATGTCCAATATGTAGAGAAATAATAACTAGTTCATTTAGAACAGAGCTAGTTAAATGTAATATATCAGACGATATTATTGATAAATGGACTGATGAAATTGTATCATTATTGGATTAAATATTATTTTATTAGAAAAATTGAAGATATAATTATTAAATATATTAAAGAATAATCATATTTACAATAAAATGGATCTTAGATTGAATAGGAATCTTTATATGTTTGGTATATCTCAACACAGATATATAAATTCATTAATAATCAAACATAAAAATGAAGATGATAAAACTAATAGAAATAGAGAATTTGTCATCAAACAAATAAATTTAATTATTCCTAAAGTAGTTAAATTTTTTTGTGAATGGTGTAAATATAATAAAACTAATGGTTTAATTGAAACTATTATAAACGATGAAAAACCATATATTAGTGATAGAAATGAATTCATAATGGAATTTAATATTAGATCAATTGGTAATGCAATTAATATACGATCAATTGGAAATGCTTTTGATTTGTATTATTATACTGATCAATCTGCCTATATATTTTACCATATTTTCAATGTTATTCCAAATAGAATACTTGGTGTTGATATAATAACTGACAAATTAATTGAAAAATGGTCTGATGAAATTATATCATTATTGGATATTGAAAAATTATATACATTTAGAATGGTAATATTAATCGATTATGGAAAAATGATTGCTCGAACATATATTTCTGATTAATTACTATATTATTCATTTATAAAAAACAATAATATGATAACAACAACTTATAAATTAGTTGATGGATTTCTTGATTGATCCTGTAGCTAAAATATAAATTAAATAATATAGTGGATAATTTGAAGCTGCCATAAAACTGAGGAAATTGAAACCATCGTTCTTTTTAAATGAGAAGTAAACAGCAACCAGTGTTAATATAACATAATTATGTTATATTTGTTTGAAATTGAGATTTGATCCATTATATTATATCTATATATTTTTTATTTGTTAAAACCACCAATAGTATTAGATCCAATAGTAAAGCCAACTCCTTGTCTTGCTGCTTCTCCGACAGATGGAGCATACATGTCAAGAATAGCAAAAACCATAGCAGCTGTAAAACCAATCATTATGATTTCTTTTATATTCATTGGTTGATTTGGAATATATTTAGCAGCAACAGCAACAGCTAAACCCTCTAGAATTACTTTAACTGCACGTTTAATAACTTCTTTGATATCAGTTTCGATAAATGTTAAATCGCTATCCATTTTTATTAATTTATATATTATTAAAGTAGATAAATATTTTATTGCGTATTTAATAAATAAATATTATTCTATAAATATACTAAGAATGACTGGAGGATTATTACAAATAGTTGCTTATGGAACACAAGATATATTCCTAACTGGAAACCCTCAGATTACATATTTCAAAATTGTATATAGAAGATATACCAACTTTGCTATTGAAACTATGGAAGAAGAATTCACTGGTAATGTTGATTTTGGTGAAGAAATATCTTGTACATTGCCAAAAGTAGGTGATCTTGTTCATAAAGTTTATTTAAAAGTAGATATTCCAAAAGTAGATATTTCTGTATCTAGAACTAGTGATGAACAACTTAATACTTATCTAACTGCTAAGAATACTGCTTATACTAATTATACTAATTTTGAAACATATTCTGGATATATTTTAGGTGCATATAGAGTAATTTATGAAGAGCTACAACCAGAAGATACTACAGCAGAAGATATATACGATGCTGTTGAATCATATTTCGAAGGTATTGATTATGAAACTTATACAACTTCGCGAACAAATATAACTAAAAATTCTTATAAAACAGCAACAGATATAAGAGTAAAAATACAAGCAATATATGATTCAACTGAATATACTGATGCTGAAAAAAAAACAGAGATAGAAGAAACAAATGAGCAGGTTAAAAACTCAATAATTTCTATACATGGAACATATTATACAGCATATTTAACTGCTTTAGAAAATTATAATAATGAATATGATGAACATATTTATTTTTCATGGATTCACAAACTGGGTTATTATATTATCAATAACACGGTAGTAGAAATTGGTGGTTATCAGATAGATAAACAATATGGAGAATGGTTAAATATCTGGAACGAATTAGCTAGAAATGCTGAATTAGACGACATAAATAATAAAATGATTGGTGATATTTCATCTCTTACAACATATGATAAGACAACAAAATCTGCTTATTCTTTATATGTTCCATTACAATTTTGGTTTTGTAGGCATAATGGATTATCGTTACCATTGGTTGCTTTAAGATATAATGATGCTGTAATTAAAGTTACATTTAATGAATTAGAGAGATGTTGTTTATATAGTTATGATAATTCTAATAATGATTTAGAGGATTACATATATATAACAAATGCTTCTTTATATGTTGATTATGTTTATTTAGATACTGATGAAAGAAAAAAATTTGCTGAATCAACTCATGAATATCTTATCGAACAATTACAATATGAAGAATTTACTGATAATATTTTTGCTGAAACTTCTGTATCTATCGAATTTTCTCATCCATGTAAAGAATTAATATGGACGGTAATAGCAAATAAAGATATTACTACTAATAATTATCCATATAGATATTATTATACAGATACTAGTAGTAGTGTAACATCATATAAAAATCCAATATTATCTGCGTCTATCGAGATGAATGGTTATAAAAGAATAGATACGCAAGATGGAAAATATTATAATTATGTTCAACCATATCAACATCATTCAAATACACCTTCTGCTGGTATAAACGTATATTCATTCGCAATATATCCAGAAGAACATCAACCATCTGGCTCTTGTAATATGTCTAAAATATCATATGTTATTTTACAGTTAACATTTTTGGATGATTATGTAACAGATGTTGTTACAACAAATAGTGACACTTTTACAATAAAAGTTTATAGTATAAATTATAATGTATTACGTGTAATGAGGGGAATGGGAGGTCTTGCTTTTGCGTTTTAATTAATTTCATATTATTTTTATAACATGATATGAATTAATCAATAAATGTATCACTATTATTAAAATTATTATCATCCATATTATCATCCATATACATATCTTGAGTTTCAGTTAAGCAAATAGCCATTGTTGTAAAATCAGGTAGTATATCATCATTAAATATTTCATCAGATTCTATATCTACTAATTCTATTTTTTTATTAGTATTTGTCTCGTTTTCATATTTTGGTTGGGTAATATAGTTGTTTTTGTCTTTTTCTATTTTGTTGTTAATAATTTCGATATTTTTCGATAACTCTGGATATATAGATATACATTCATCTTTACTAGTTAAGTATATTATTAATCCTAATATTATATTAATATAAATATCAATATATTTTGATGTAGAATAAAATATATTTTTAACACTAACACTAGTATCGATAAAATATCTTATTTTTTTCTCAAATGAATAATTTAAGAATTTATTTAATGGAATTGTTTTGATATCAAAATGTTTGAAAAAATCAAGAGAAAATATTTCAACACTTTTAGATAATCTATTAATCATTTCTTGTGTGAAATGATTTTCATTTTTTGAATTATCTCTAACCATTAATTTATCTATAAAATCATTACTCTTTGAGAAATTACAATCATATATTGAATAAGCAAGTGGTAATAATGTTTCCTCAATAAATCTACTAATTGTGTTTAACATATTTATATCATTTTCTACAAGATAACCATTATCATTAACACATTCAAAAACATCATATTTTGTAGAAAATAATCCAGCAAAAACTTTAATTATTATATTTATATTTTCACTCATTTTTTTTAACTCCATAACATTTACATTATATTTCATCAACAAATTATGAAGAGTATTATTTACCATTGATATGTTGTTCCGTAATTTTTCACTTATTTCTATTTCATCATAATTGTTATTACGTAATAAATTACATAAGAAATATGATATCATTCCTGTTATTGACTGCTTATTTATCTCAGTTAACCTTGTATTAAATTCACTACTAAATAAATTATCAATATCATCAATCTTCGTAGAAATCAAAAGTAGATCATTTATGATCTTTCTAATATCATCATCTTCATATAGTTCACATATTGTATCAATTAACTCCATATTGTTTTTATAATATGGTAAATATAATAATTATCGTAAATTATACTAAAATAAAATGTTTAATTAAAGTAGGTTAAACATGACAGGAGGATTATTACAAATAGTAGCGTATGGATCCCAAGACCTAATATTATCTGGATTGCCTGAAGTTACATTTTTTAAAATTGTATATAGACGTTATAATAATTTTTCCAGTAACGATATAGATATTCCTTTTAAAAGTGTAGATTTTGGTTCATTATCCCGGTGTATTGTTCCATTTAATGGCGATTTGATTAATAATATGATGCTAAAAATAACAATTCCTGATATAAGAGCAAGATATAAATATTCTATATCTGATGAGATAAGTAAAATATTAGAAGATAATAATGCTAGTGTTGTAAATGTAGATGATTATCATGAAAATATAGATAAATTAGTATTTTTATCAATGGTATGTAATTATAATTTTACAATTGATACTGGTTATAAACTATATTTAGTGAAAACTGGGAAAAGTAAAACTAGTTCAAATTATATGATTGTTTGCGATACATCTAAAATTTGTAGCAGAGTAACAACTGCTACAACCGCGACAACTTATTATATTAATAATAGTAATGAAACAACATATTTATTCAATAATAATAGTTTTAACAATGCTATAAATGGATTAATAATAGAACCTAGTTCATTAACTAATGTATATACTTTAACGTTTTATAAAAAAACGATAAATGATTTTACAGATATTGATGATTTTTATTCATGTGTTAATGAAATAATTATTGATGGTGATTATTATTATAGGTTATTATTTTATTTAAAATATTTAACATCAAATACAACTGATTTTTCAATTTATTCATGTAATAAATATATTCAAGAACTTTATGAATATTTATTTGATCAAATAATATTACAAACTGAATATAAAATTTATAATATAATCGAAATTAGTAAACCAATAAAAACAACATTAAAAACTTATTCTATAACCGATTATGGAACTGATAGAATTAAAATAACAAATTCTGGAGATGTTAGTTCACAATATGATAGTGGATTAGATGATTTTGATATAATATGTATTTACAGTACTAGTACTAAATCGACAAGTATAAGCGCATTTTTACAGATTAAAAAATATATATCAGAGACTACAACGAATGGAATAGTTTCATATATTTCTTGTAATTTATTAGAAAATGATTCTACTTTACTAGAAACAATTAATGATATTATTACTAATTCTACTTTTGATTTAAGTGAATGGACATATGATGATACTGTTTATTTATCAGATGGAAATACTGCTAGTGGACATTTTTCAGCAATTACAGATCTAAGTATTTCGGATGGAACATATACAGTAAGTGTTGGATTAGATATTCAAAGTAGTGATAATTGGGGGTATTTAGATATTGATCAATTATTATATATATACTCAGATGGTGAAACTGAAACTAGTAAAACTCCAATTGCTTATCTAAGAGTTGTATCAGTTGCTGATTTCTCTGCTGGTAAAACTATATTAACATGTACTTTACCAAAATACTATATTACTGATGGAAATACTTCTCATGTTTCTGAAATATTATCAATTTCATCATATACTATTAAAGTTTCTACAGATGTCGAAACAGATTGGGATCTTGATTCTATATATGTATTTTATATATATACTACAACTAGTTTCAGTTTAGAAACACCTATTGGTTATTTTATAAAATCAAGTATTACTAGAGCAGATGATTATTCATATATAACTGTAACAGATCCACCAGAGAATGATATAACTGCTATAATTAAAGGAGCTTATTTTGTGAAAACATATGAAGATACAATGATACAAATTGGAACTCTAACAAACATTGAATATGACTCATATTGTACATATAAATTTGTCCATGAAAGTGATTCAACTATTAGATATTTATCAACTAGTGAATATAGATCATTAGTAAATACTAGTATTGAAAAAGGAATAACTACTAATTTATATATCCTTCGAAATATATTTAATTCATTATTTAAGAATGATCATATATGTTATAGAGCATATTTATTAGATAAAACTGATGATTCTGAGCTAACAAATGTAACAGGTTATTCGAATGAGATAGGAACAAATTTAACAAAATGGGCAACATTTATTAATTATTTTTATCGTGTAAGTGTTGATAGTTCTAGCACAGTATATTCTAATACAACAACTACTGGGTTAACTCCATATGTTGATTATTTAGATACAAAACTAGCTACATACAAAGCAACAGCGCAAACTAAATTATCATCAGTGATGAGCACCACCATAAGTATCACAACATATAGCATGATTAATAACATAGCTAAAACAATAGGATATTACCAAAATGCTACATTAGAATATACAGTAGTTGTTGATGGAAATTTTCAAAGTACAACTGGTGTATTTAATGTATATGATCATAATACATTAGGAGAAATGACAGATTTATTAGGAACGATTACTATTATACAATCAGATTCAGAAGCAAATTCAACAATAATTTGTACATATTTAACAGGAACATATATGGCTGTAGCAACAGTTGGAAATTACATTAGTAGTGTATCATTAGGAACATTTAAAATAATTTCAGTATCAGATACATTTGTAGATGATATTTCTACAAAATTAACAACATATCAAGCAGATAATGATTTAATAGATTTATTTGATGAATCAACTGATTATGACAAAGCATTTAATTTGAGTTATTTATTAGTTGATTATGTCATAAAAGTTTATGATTTATTAAGTGGGTGTTCAACAGTATCTGATACATTTAAAAGTTATGTAAAAGAAGGAACTATGAAGTTGTTTAATATAATCAAACGATCATTAACAACATATGATAGTTATTCTGTTGAAAATGGAACATCTACGAAAACAAAAGTTAATTTATTTGTATCATTAAATTATGATATGATAGTTGATAAAACAGCTATATTAAATGATTTAATTATATCTATGAAATTAGATGATAATTATTTAACTGAATTTGTTTCAATTTTAACAGATTTTTCAGTAACAATACCAGAAAGTTATACTGAAACAACATTAATATCATTAATAAAAACATATATTACAGGGACTGGTATAACGACATCTACATATAGTTATTATCCAATAGTTGATATGTTTACCGATTATCTTGATAATTATTATTCATTATTTGATGATTTATTTGATGTTGAAGAAAATGTTGGAAGAACAACTGTTGAGCATTATGAGTTAATAAAGGAAAATGAAAATCTTATATTTTCAGATGAGGTTTATAATGTAAACAATTTTGATTTAGATTCATTAAAAACAACTAATCAAGAAAGTGTTATATATAGTACACCAATGAGTCTTGATTCATTTGATGATATTAATAATTATTTATATAGAATTGTGAACAATATTACAAAGTCTGGAGGGTCATTAGAATATTATAATAATAATAAAAATTTACTAAAAATTAAATATGTCCCAATAAACGAAGCATTATATTATTCTACTACTGGATCTGAAATACAAACAGCTATATATAATATAATTACAACAAATGGAGTATTTAAAAGCGCATATTCTCATACTGATACCAATTTATATACAAACGCTACAAATTCTGTATTTACGACAACAAAAAACGCATTAACAGTTGATTCCCAATTGGCATTACTAAAAGATACATATCAATTATTTGAAAATGATATTTTCTTATTAGATTTAATTCAAATTGGATTCGAAATAGATTTTGGAAAATTTGTGATACAAACGAATGTATTTAATACATATGAATATATGGTTGAAAATTGTGGGTTAACTATTATTTCCGATATTAACGATTATTTATCAGATAACGTAATTACTAAAATATCATCAGATGATCATGATTTCTTTGATTATACACAAACATTTTTATGGTATAAAAATTGTGTCGTTACTTCAACAGAAGAAGCATTATTATCAATAGCGATAGATATAATTGATGTTGAAACTGATGATGAAAAAATAATAAGAGAAGAAATAAATGAAATATGGAATGGTGGTAGTGGAGATACTATTAAGCAGGTTATATTTGATACTGTTTTAAATGCGAGTAATTTAGAAGTGTATGGAACTAATTTAATAACCGCAGTTGAAAATCTATTTGCTGATAGATTCAGTAATTATAATAACGCAACTGTCGATGCTGATAAAAGAAATTACTATTTATATAAATATTGTATCATAACAGAAATAGAAAAAAATTATATTACTTTGAATGAAACATTACCTTCAACGTTATCATATTTTGATTCTACAGAAGAAATTGTTATCAGAACAACAGATCTTCCATATGGATTTACATATGATAGTGATACTGAAATATTAACCAGATTTCGTATATTTGATGCAAATTATAAATCATTAATTGATAATTTTTCAACATATCGCACATATTTATTAACATATGGAAACTTTTTGAAACAGGGAGAAGATGAAGATAGTAGCTATCAAGATTCTCCATCAAAATTTTATTATATTGAATTACGTGATTTATTATTATCACAGCACGTTAATCCAATGAATTTATTAACATTAATCAAAAATGAGGATAATTCATTATTAAGTTTACTAGATTCGTATGATTCATCTTTTATGTATAATCAAAATATAGATGATAGTGATCTAACATATATAAAATATTTAGATACAATTATAGATAATATACGTTACCAACAATATGGAACTGTTAAAATAGATAGTACTTATGATACAACAACTGAATATCAATCTGCATCAATAGATAACACATCGATAATTGATATAAATAATAAAATAAATAATTTAACAACAGAGATCAGTAGAATTTCTACAAATATTTCGAATGAGCTTGATACATTAGATGAAAATTATAGTGATTATGATGCTGTATCTAGTCAAATAACAGCAGTTCAGAATAGATCAAGCGATTATGCTAATTTTGGTTGGATTCGAAAACTTGGAGTTTTTATGATAGATTACATAGAATTTAAAATAAATGGGCAAGTTATTGATCGTCAAACAGGAGATTTTTTGAATATATTTTATGAATTATCAAAAGAAAAAGGTAAAATAGCAGGATATAATATTATGATTGGAGATACTGAAGATTTATATACATTAAATAATGAACAAAAATATGGTAAAACATTATACGTTCCATTATATTTCTGGTTTTGTAGAAAACATGGATTAGCAATGCCAATAATAGCTATGCAACATTGTACTATAGAAATTTTAGTTAAATTTAAAAATCTAGATGATATTTGCGCAAAAGACACATACATTTCTTATGTTAAAACTCCTAAACTTAAAGCGAAAATAATATCAAGTTATATTTATCTAGATGAATCTGAAAGAAAATTATTTGCTGAATCAGTCCATGAATATTTAATAGAACAAGTACAGTATAATGGAGGATTAATAGTTAATGATATAAATGCAAGTTCTAGATTAATGTTTTCAAATCCATGTAAAGATATAATATGGGTATTACAAAAAAGAAGTTTTATAGAACAAACAGGAACTACTCATAAACAATATCATAATTACACAGATACATTGATGACAGATTATACAGATGATACAACACTTGGGACAAATCCTATAGTAACTGCTGTATTAAAATTTAATGGGCAAACTAGATTTGAGAAGAGAGATGGTAAATATTTCAATTATGTCCAACCATATCAACATTATAATTCATCACCAATAGAAGGAATAAATGTATATTCATTTGCTTTATATCCATTAGAATTTCAACCATCAGGAACATACAATTTAAGCTCTATAGGTGATTCTGAACTTGTATTAGAAACATCAAATATATATACAAATGATATAGCAGAATTAAGAATATATGCAAGATCATATAATGTATTACGTGTAATGAGTGGTTTAGCTGGATTAGCATACTTTAGTTAATTTTTTACTAATTTCAAAATAATTAAATTAGTAAATTATTTGTAAAAAATAAATCATTATGTTATATAAAAGATATACTAATTATTATGGGAGGTGGTTTAATTCAATTAGTAGCATATGGTGCTGAAAATTTATATTTAACAGATGATCCTCAAATAACATTTTTTAAAATGGTCTATAAACGACATACTAATTTCTCAACAGAGTCTATACCACAATATTTTAATCAAAAATTAGATTTTGGGAAAAGGGTAACTTGCACTTTATCAAAAAATGGGGATTTGGTTGGAAAAACTTATTTACATTTGATATTACCAAGTATTCCGCAGTTCGTAAATGCATCTGATGGAGAAGTTAACGAAATATATAAATTTGCATGGATTAAAAAAATAGGATATGGTATGATTAAGACTATTGATATAGAAATTGGAGGACATATTATTGATAGACACTATGGTGATTGGTTAAATATATGGTCTGAATTATCACAAAGTCATAATAAACGTGGAATTGATGAAATGATAGGAAATTTAAGTGATATTTATAGTATGGAAAATGGTAAAGATAGTATTTCGTTATATATTCCTTTAGAGTTTTGGTTTTGTAGAGAAAATGGATTAGCATTACCAATGGTTGCTTTAAAATATAGCGATATAAAAGTACATATTGAACTAAATAACGCATCAGATTGTTATATAGTCGGTCCAACTAATTATATTGCTATTGATGATGAAGTTGTTCATTTTGATGATTATGAATATATTACTCAAACTGTTAACGGAGTTACAAATGTTGGTATGTTTATCAATCATGATATTATTAATAAACGATTATATTATTTAAAAATAGATGGAACTTTTTTGGCACCATCTTCGTCATTATATGATTATACTATTACAGGATCAACGACTGATAGTATATGTACTCCTCAATCAAGTGTATTGGAGCAAAAAGTAAATGTTAAATTATTAAACGAACCAACAATTACATCTGCTTGTTTATATGTTGATTTCATTTTTTTGGATAATGAAGAAAGATTAAGATTTGTTCAATCTAATCATGAATATTTAATCGATCAAGTACAATGTGATGGTGATCATACTCTGATTTCAACTACAACAAAATTAAAAATAGGATATAATCATCCATGTAAAGAATTGATATGGAGATGTCAATATGATTATATTGGTGGAAGTAATTTCAAAGATAAATTTAATTATACAAATAATTATGATAAAAATAATGGTATAAATATAGTTAAAAGAGGAAAATTATTATTAAATGGTCACGAACGTTTTAAAGAAAAAAATACAGAATACTTTAACTGGACTCAACCATATCAAACTCACTCAAATGCACCATCAGAAGGAATAAATGTTTATTCATTTTCATTAAAACCAGAAGATCATCAACCATCTGGAACTTGTAATTTAAGTAGAATAGATGATATGTCCTTAGAATTATATTTAGATAGAAATATAAGTTATTCTAAACCAGCTAAAATTCGTGTGTATGCTAGAACGTATAATATATTACGTGTAATTAATGGATTAGGTGGGGTTGCTTTTGAAAACTAAAAAAAATATATAGTAATATTATATATAATGGCTTTTGCGCAAGGAGAATATGCATACGGATTATCTATAAGTATTGAAACACTAACTAATTCAATGAAAACATTTATGCTTAGTGATAATTTCAAACCACTTGAAGGTTGGAAACTGTTAGACGAAATACTAACTAACGCTAATTATATTAATTGTAAAAATATTTCTACTATTATTATATTATGTATTTTGTCATGAATATTTAATATTATATCAATATATAAACC
>Ga0257125_1001466_pt1 | contig 23944 bp, 27 predicted proteins | sample SI106_200metaG_FD_190183 | JGI IMG/M metagenome (GOLD analysis project Ga0257125, IMG submission 190183) | Marine microbial communities from Saanich Inlet, British Columbia, Canada - SI106_200 | ecosystem: Environmental > Aquatic > Marine > Inlet | place: Canada: British Columbia | collected... | reverse complement strand
CTGGAAGATCGTGTTCTGGGGATTGTCGGACTTGGTCCCCGTATGTTTGTAGTGTGCCAGGTCATTTCAGGCAGAATGCTGGAAATACCTGTAGTTATATTCACATGACCTCGTACAGTGGAAGGAATCCTGGATGTAGAGGTAGCGCATATGTCACATGCACGGCAACTCAAACCGAAATCGGCTGTACTAAAAATTAATTAAATCTTTAAAATTAACAAAAAATCCGCAAATTGCGGATTTTTTGTTATAATAATTCTATGTTTAAGCAAATTAATCAGTTTTTTTTGATAATTGCTATTGTCCTAATAATTGCAGGGTTTTTAACTGTAAATAATGTTGATGCATCGTTAGTAGATCAACTAAAAGACAGAATATCTGACAGAAATACAAAAATTCAAGAACTAGAAAAAGAAATTGCTCAGTATCAAGATGAGCTTGAAGTAGTTGGCGAAGAAAAACAAACACTTACAAGTGAAGTAAAAATTCTTGATATTTCAAGACAAAAGATTTCAACTAATATAAAACTTACTCAAAATAGAATAGACTCTACTAATTATCAAATAGAAGAACTGTCTTTAGATATAGATGATAAAGAAAAAAACATTAGCAAGAATACAGAAGTTATAGCAGAAACAATCCGTACAATGAATGAAATAGAGTCTGACTCTCTTATAGAAATAGTTCTCTCTAATAAGGATCTTTCAGGTTTTCTTAATCAAATAGAAACACTTCAGCAGTTTCAGTCTAAAATGCGTGATGACGTAAAACGTCTTACAGGATTAAAAGAAGAGCTTGTAGGCACTAAAACACAAACACAAACAAAAAAAGAAGAGCTAGCTGATTTTAAAGGGGATTTGTCTGACCAAAAATATGTTTTAGATATAAACAGAAAAGACAAAAATACGCTTCTTAGTATTACAAAAAATAAAGAGTCAAATTATCAAAACCTTCTTGATGAAAAGGTGGAAGCGCGTAAAGCATTTGAGCGTGAGCTCTTAGATTTAGAGTCTCAACTTAAAATAGAAATAGATACTTCAAAAATTGCAAAAGCGGGGAAGGGAGTTCTTTCATGGCCACTTGATAAAGTTCATATTACTCAATATTTCGGTAATACAAAGTTTGCTAAATCCGGTGGGTATAATGGTAGTGGGCATAATGGTATGGACTTCCGTGCATCGCAAGGCACAAAAGTAAAAGCTGCTCTTACTGGAGTAGTGACAGCGGTAGGTAATACTGATGCAGTAAGTGGATGCTATTCATACGGTAAATTTTTATTGATAAAGCACAATAATGGGCTAACAACTCTCTATGCTCATATGAGTTTTATAAGTGTCAAAAAAGGCGACACGGTAATCACAGGCGACACGGTAGGGTACTCTGGTAACACAGGTTATTCTACTGGACCACATTTACACTTTACTGTTTATGCAAGTCAGGGGGTGCAAATTGTCCGTTATGGGGATTATAAAAGTAAAACAAATTGTGCTGATGCAAATATCCCAGTGGCACCACTCAATGCATATTTAAATCCTATAGATTATCTATAAAAATAGTATGACATATTGTGCGACGCTTAGGTTTTGAATTAATTAAGAGGGAATATAGAAGTGGTAAAAAGTATTAAAAAAATGACTTCTAAGACGTATTTATAGGTACTAAGGTACCAGTAGGTTATGGTCACAAACTCAGTAATATTAAGAATGTTTGAGAAAAATTAAAAAATAGTTTTTATAAAAAGAAATTAAATAAATTTAGATAAAGATATTTGAGGGAATTAAGAAATGCTATTTAGTACATAGATTGATATGAACATATCATCGTTAGTAATAGAAAGCCTATAGAGGCGCTCAGGTGCATTTTTGATACTAAAGGGAAGGTGCATTAAGAGAAGCGCAACCTTTTGTTTTATTAGGTATGTCGCAAAAGATATATTGTACGACGCATATGTTTTAAATCCCATCTCGCCAAGACGATACCTTCCCTGCTTATACTTACTATAAAAACATGAGTTTGATTTATGTACATAGATATATAAAAACACCACATGTCTTTCGATATGTGGTGTTTTTATTTTAATTATCTCTTAGCTATATGATTCTCAACTCCCCAACATTTGGAAGATGCAAGCCATGGACTGGTCCCCTCTTTTTCGAAGAGATACGTCGCATAATCTATGTTACCTTCAAGCGTGTATAAATTGATACCAAGCCTATCTGCTGTGTCGCCATGGTAATACTCATTGATCTGCATTACCCCGACGTCATCATCATTAACCCTGCCTCTTATTATATCGCCATTTTTACCAAATTGTCGGAAGCTTGATTCACATCCGGCAACTTCTGCCATAACTGGATAATTTTCAAAGTGCTCTCGTACGTACTCTTCAACTGTTGGAGACTCTATGAATCTCGTATTATCTATTTGAATCATACTTCCCTTCTGTTCTACTACTGAAGCTTCCACGAGTGGAGCACCGGTAGTTGAACTAAGAAGTGACAAGATTAATATCGTTATTTCTATGATAAGCTATTTTTTATTATTATTAATGCTTTTATAAAGAAAACCCTATAAAAGCAAAAAACCGACCGAAGTCGATTTCTGCACCTATCATAACATATTGTCAATGTTTGTCAAGTCCTATAGAACTACCCTTTCATACGGCTTTTAAACAGCCCAGCTAAGCTCCACATATGGTTTGAGCTCATACTGGCAAGCACTAGAAACGCTGCTACGTATATTATATGTTCGTCTACTATGAATGAGTGCTCTCCTACATATGGGAACGTAAGTGCTGGGAAATAGAACAAAATCATCATTAATGCTCCTAGATATGAGCTAAATCTTACAAGTATTCCAAGTATCAAGACTGCACCTATAATAGTAAGTCCCCACTGACTTAGGAGATCAATGACTGGTAAAACATTAGGTGATGCAAGCCATCCATAAAATCCTGAGAAAGTATTGGCATGCTCAAGAAAACCTTTTGAAGTCCAGCTAGGGTCTACAACTTTTGTAAGTCCTGCATATAGGAAAAGCCAACCAAGAGCTAATCGTAATAAAACTATTGCTGAGTCTGTTTTAATTATTCGTCTCATATTGTGTATCAATTGTTATATTAGTATCTTTAGATTTTAACACTGCAATTAAACTAAGTATAAAAATAGTTGTGGATAATCCCGCAGAAACGAGGCAGTAGAGACAGTATGCATCTAAAATAAATGCTTGCGTATATACAAACCATATAGACATTAAGAGTCCTACACCGGAGAGCCCTAGGATAGACATAAGGACTTTTTTATTCTTTGACTTTAGATACCAGAGAGTTAATGCGAATACTGATACATAAAATATTATCCCTAACACAGCAACAGGCACTCCAAGTATTGCAGAGTAGCTACTTGTGGTTACAAAGTCACACCCTTCAAATACAGAGCAGTTTACACTTTTATGAGTAAACCTTTTTATTGTCAGGTATGAGGTATCAAAAATACCAACAATACTTAATATTAAAATTGTAATATTAAATTTCATTATTTTCCTATAGCCATTAGTACATTTGCAAGAGAAAGCGCCGTACTTACAAACCCTGTCACAAGTGCTATCAAAGTAGGTGTATTGTTATACCATTTCTTTTTTGTATTACTCATTACACTTATTTTACCTTTTTTTGCTGTTTTATAAAAGCGAGCGCTCCGTGCAAACCACCAAAATCTCCGAGTTCTGCTTCCTTGATCTCAGGGAGCTCTGGAAACTTAGTATTAATCTCATTTAAGTATTTTTTAATTACCTCTACATCCATAGATGGATCCCCCACTATCATAGGGCCACCGAGTACTACAATACTCGGAGACCACTGCAGTATTATATTATACAAACCATATGCAAAAGTTTTTGCTAATTCGTCCCATATTGCAGGGTCTGTCACTTCATATGCCTTTTTTCCAGTTCTCTCCTCAAGAGCAGTACCTGAAACAAGGTCTTCTAAGCTCACTGGGTCCCCGTCTTCTTCAATATCTACAATCTGATGCCCTGGTTCAAATCCAAATGTACTTTTATCTATTTTCCCATCTACAAAACGCGCACCACCAACACCTGTACTTACTGTTATATAGACTCCAATCTCCGCACCTTTCCCTGCTCCGCTGTGCATCTCCCCTAGTCCAACAATCGCTGTGTCGTTTTCTATAAACACTGGCGCGCCTACAGCCTTCTCAAGTTCTTCCTTAAGTGGTTTATTATCCCAAAGTGGCAGTGCTGAAGAGTTTACAATAATTGTCTTATCTTTATTAAAGGGTCCTCGCATTCCACCAACAGCTTTTTCAATACTCCTTCCTTCTAAGAGCCCGTCCGCAACTTCTTTAAAAACTTTCATAGCCTCAGTAAAATCTTTCGGTGTTGGTACAACCTTTGGCTCATTAAAAACCTCACCATCTTTTGACAGAGCTAATCTCATCTTTGTCCCTCCTATATCAAATAGTAAATACATATTATTTAATCAACTTTTTAAACTCTTCTATCATAGGTACTTTCTCTGCTTCAAGCCCATACTGCTGTGCAGTGTAATACGCTGTCCAGTCTGCAAGAATAAGTGATGCGAAAACTCTATGGTATTTGTCTTTACCTTCTATCTCTATTACATCCACTGGCAATCCCCTGTCTTTGTATAACTTCTCCAAAACTTCCATCCTTTTCTGCACCCTTTCATCATCATCTGCATCTTTTAAGATTAAAAAATGAAATTTTTCTGTTAGCTCTTTTATAGAATATGCTTCAAGTTCATTGTGATTCATTTCTGGCAGTACATTATAAAATGCTGGGATTTTCCCTGTTTCATTGAACTTAATCTTCCAGTTGTAAGCTATTGGCATATTTTGTGTTGAAGAATATATTACCGGCACTTTGCCTTTTAGTTTTTCTGCTAATTGCTTTCCAGCTTCTTCATATTCAGACGGATTAAGAGTTTCTGTAAGCTTACTCAATTCTTTCAGAGTATCTTCATCCCCTATCACCTTTAATAGTGCACTCAAAGAATATCCAAGAGCACTTCTTGGTTGTATGTCTGTATCTGGTATTTGTACATATGGAGTCAAATCTTCTTTGGCTAACTCTATAAGCTCTCCTCCTGTAGATATAACAACTGACGATAGATCTTTTTTTATTAAATTTTCACGAACATCAATAGTTTCCTCTGCGTCCGTTACCTCCTCAGTATTACCAGAGTATGAACTTAGTATTATAAGATTTTCTGAAAGCTCTTTAGTAGATACTGCTGGTAATCCATAATCCCTATGGATAGTAAGATCAAGTTTTGGTCGCCAGATCTTTAAAAGCCCAGCAGCCAAATGCGAACCACCCATTCCTGCAACGATAAATTTATCTTTCTTTTCAAGATTATCAGCATTCTCTATAATAGGCTCATATTCAAATTGTTTATTAAAATTCTTTATTGCTTCGTACATCATGGTATTTTCTTTATTATTCTTTTATTATATCATAGCAGTCAAATTTTTTTGTCAATAAAAAAGAGCCCAGAAGTTCCTTGACTGGACTCTCTCTATATTTTATACGAATCTTAAGACGTATACTACGTGTTCATGAAAGGTGTTGCGGCAAAGGTGTTTGTTCTCTCTCTCTTTTTTTCGGCTTAGGATAAACCGAAATCCACACACCATTATTCATCTTTACCTCAAACCTTTCTAATTTTCCATTTTTCAATGTAACCCGAGCTTTTACATCATTTTGATCCAAATCTCTAGGTTGCATATTCCGAATTTTCTTATACTCTTTAGATTTCTCAAATGTTACAAAAGGTATGTACATAATCATACCTCCGCAACCAGGAACTCTTAGAACACCGATTGGTACCAAATCTTGTTCATGGTCTTTTTTTATTAAGTGTTCTCTTATCATCTTTTCTGAAAGCCCCAAATCCAAATGTTTTCCAGCTTTTACAGAATTAAATGATAAAAAAAATAAAATTAAAATAAAAATTATCGGCGTATAAAAACATTTCTTTTTCATCTCTCTGCCCCCTAAAAAGATTAAAAAATAAAACATTAACTACACTCTACTTCTATCTACACTCTAGCATTGAGTCAAATTAAGTCAATTATTTCAAGCCTTTACAGTTCCCTGCTGGGGTGTAACCAGCTTTGCGAGCTTCATCTACAGAGTCAAACCAGATTTTGTTTTTCTCTGATATCCTCTTTCCTCCAGAACACCATGGGAAGTGGTATTTGGAGCCGTTTTTAGAGGCTATAAGGAGCCCTTTAGCTATAGATGGTATATCTGCACCACTGACTGCTTTTCCAGCGTTTAATACGCTAGCTGAAAGATATTCAGGGTATTCTATCTTCACTGGTTCTCTACTATCCTCAATGAGGGATAGCCGTCCTAAGCCAAAACCAGCAAATCCGATGAGGATTATTAGAGCTATAGTATATAGCTCACTTTGAGACAAATCATCAAGCTTTTGCTTGCTTTTTCTATATAGTTCTGCTATATTCATACTTACATTATAAACAATTATGGCACATAAAAAAGCTGGAGGTTCAGCAAAAAACCTACGTGATTCAAACCCAAAATATCTGGGCACCAAACTATACTCAGGAGAAACCGCTAAAGTCGGGTCTGTTATCGTACGCCAAAGAGGTACTAAGATAATGGCTGGTAAGAATGTGGGCGTAGGTAAAGACCATACTCTCTTTGCTCTAAAACCAGGGAAAATAAACTTCCGTAATACAAGAAAGCTACATTTTGACGGTAAAACTGTAGTCAAAAAAATCGTAGACGTTGTTGTTTAAATAATAAATAAAAAACCACCGGCTCTTTGAGCCGGTGGTTTTTTATTTATATAGCACTTACAACTAACTTAAATACTGCTTTTATGTCTCCTACTTTTGCAGTGATATCAAACTCCCCTGTTTCTTTGACGGGATGTTTTAATTCTATATGTTCTGGTTTGAGGTCTATGTGATCCTGTTTTTTAAGTTCAGCGACTATCTCTTCCACATGAATACCTTTAAATAAGTGTCCTTGCTCATTTGCCTTACCTTCCACCTCCACTCGAGCGCCATCAAGTGAGCGCATATTTTTAGTAAGTAAGTCTTGGTTTATCTGATCTTCAGTATCTTGATTTTGTTTTACTTTCTCAAGATTCTTTATCTTCTTTGGTGTTGCTGGTTCTGCTAATCCATTTTTAAATAAAAAATTCATAGCATATCCGTCTGACACATTTTTAACAGTATTCTTTACCCCAATTTTTGGCACGTCTTTTAATAGTATTATTTTCATAGGTTTCTATTCTAACAGAAGTTCTACTGCTTTATCAAGTTGTGGGTCAATCCCCGCTTCAAAGTCTTCTGAGGTAAATTCTACTTCCACATCTGCAGAGAGCCCTCCATCTGAAATTGAACTTCCGTTAGGTGTAAGCCAACGCGCTACAGTAACCTTAAGTGAAGTATCTGGAGTAATATGTACAAGCTCTTGCACTGAACCCTTTCCAAAACTCCTTGTACCTACAAGTGTTGCTATACCGTGTTGAGAAAGTGCTCCCGCTAAGATCTCTGATGCTGAAGCTGAACCTTGGTTTTGAAGTATCATCATTTGTAATTTATCTGTAAAAATATTGTAACCTTTGCTTCTATGAACTCTCGGCTTTCCATTGTCTCCAAAGTCTTCTGTCACAACCACTTTCCCTGCTGGCAAATACCAGCTCGCCATATCTATCGCTGCTTCCAAGAATCCACCAGGATTACTACGAAGATCAAGGATCATCTTGTCAGTTCCAGAAACTATAAATTCACGCAATGCTTCTCTAAATAAATTGGATGATATTGCAGAGAAGTTATGGAGAGATATCACAAAGATACCGTCTTCACGCAGCTCTGTATCAATAGTTGGGATTTGTATCGTACCTCGTATGATCTCTATCGTAAGAAGTTCATCTTCACCTTCACGAAATACTGTAAGATTAACAGCAGTACCTCCCTCTCCTCGAATAAGCTTTACTGCCTTGTCTATCGTCATGCCGTCTGTCGGAGTCTCGTCAATCTTTAAAACTTTGTCGCCTGACATCATGCCAGCTTTTTCTGCAGGACTTCCTTTAAGAGGTGCTACCACAGTAAGCACTTTATCTCGTATCCCTATTTCCATACCAACACCTTCAAAATTACCTCTTATATCTGCTTCAAATACCTTTGCATCCTCAGGTGGGAAAAATACTGTATATGGGTCTCCTAGAGAGCCTGCGAGTCCTTGTATAGTCCCATAAAGTTTATCTTCATCTGTAATAGCATCAGTCGTCGTAGCTGGAACAAACTTCTCATTTATAGCGTTCCAAGCCTTCCAAAGAGGTGAGAAGTCTATCACTGCAGGCGTTAGACTTCCGTCAGTTGATATGGGTGCAGCTGCACTAATTCTTCCGTTTTTATTTCCACCTATAAATAATCCTGAGAAAAATGCCCCTGCTACAAGCAGTATCACAACAACCATAGTAAAGACAGAACTTTTATTTTTTTGCAGATTTATTTGTTGGAAAGGTTTCATAATTAGTTTTAATTATCGCAAAATTTTAGAATACGGTCAAACAATAAACTTATGTACAAAATCCACTTGTTGGCAAACTTGCAAATAGTTATAATAAAAGCATGTTAACAAAATATACTCATAAGGATGTCACATGGATTGACCTTGAATCTCCTACCAAAGAAGAGGTCCACAAAGTGATGAGTGAATATTCTATCCACCCTACTGTCGCAGAAGAACTTCTAATGCCTACGACAAAACCTCGTGTAGATTTACATGATAATTTTATCTATTTGATACTTCATTTTCCTGCTTTCAAACACACCCATAACCACGAGCAGAACCAAGAAATTGATTTTATAGTTGGTAAAGACTTTATTATTACTACACGTTACGACACCATAGACCCTCTTCATAAATTTTCAAAGATTTTTGAAACAAATTCAATACTAGACAAAAGCGACATAGGCACACACGCTGGTTTTGTGTTTTTCTTTATGATTAAAAAGTTATACAAATCACTTGAACATGAACTAGAATACATAGACGATGCGCTTGAGACTGTTGAAGAAGATATTTTTAAAGGTCATGAAAAGGAAATGGTAGTCGCTCTTTCTGTTGTAAGTCGCGACCTACTTAATTTCAAACAAGCAATGCGTTCTCATAAAGAAGTCCTAGATTCATTTGAAGAAGCTGGTATAAAATTCTTCGGACAAGATTTTTCACATCATATTAAATCTATAGTTAGTGAATATTACAGAGTAAATAGCATGATAGGAATGCACAATGATTCACTTTATGAGCTCCGCCAGACTAACGATTCACTTCTTTCCACAAAACAAAATGAAGTAATGAAGACCTTGACTATAATGGCGCTCGTGACATTTCCTCTCTCTCTTATTGCATCTATATTTGGTATGAATACAAAAACCTTACCAATAGTAGGAAGCCACAATGACTTTTGGATAATTATGGGTATAATGCTTACATTAGCATTAATTATGTTCATATACTTTAAGATTAGACGAATGCTCTAAAAGCAAAATGAAGCCAATACTACTCCAAAATACTTTAGGTAATAAAAAAGAGGAATTTGTACCACGCAAAGATGGCGTGGTTACTATGTACAATTGTGGACCTACAGTGTACCACTATGCTCATATTGGCAACTTACGTGCATATGTTTTTGCTGATGTCCTTAAAAGAATGTTTGCTTATAATAGCTATGATATAAAACAAGTTATAAATATTACAGATGTAGGACACCTAACATCAGATGCTGACGAGGGGGAGGATAAAATAGAAAGTGGTGCAAAACGTGAAGGTGTAAAAGTACAGAAGATAATAAAGCAATACACCGATGCATTTATGGATGATATGGAAAAGCTAAATATTGATATTGAAAAAATAGATTTTCCTAGGGCTACTGAAAATATTCCTGAGCAAATAGTTTTCATACAAACTCTTGATGAAAAAGGCTATACATACAAAACTTCAGATGGAATATATTTTGATACATCTCTGCGTGATGATTACGGTAAACTCGGCAATATAAACACTAAAGGTTTAGAAGAAGGAGCGCGTGTTGAGAAAAACAAAGAAAAGAAAAACCCTACTGACTTTGCACTTTGGAAGTTTTCAAAGCCCGAAGAACAAAGGCAACAGGAATGGGATTCACCTTGGGGTGTCGGCTTCCCTGGTTGGCATATAGAATGTTCTGCAATGAGCCGTAAACTTCTTGGCAATCAGATAGACGTACACACAGGAGGCGTGGATCATATACCAGTACATCACAACAATGAAATAGCGCAGACTGAATCTGTCACAGGAAAACAGTTTGTAAATTATTGGATGCATAATGAATTTATAACTGTAGATGGACAAAAGATCGCTAAGTCTGTTGGCAATACAGTATTTTTAAAAAATGTAATTGATAAAGGTTTTTCTCCTCTGTCTTTACGCTATTGGTTTTTAACTGCACACTACCGCACACAGTCTAACTTCACATGGGAAGCGCTTGAAGGCGCGCAGACTGCTCTTTTCAAACTTCACAAGCATTTTGTAGAAGAGTACGGTGCGAAAGATGGAGAAGTTAATAAAGAATATAAAAATAGATTCCATGAGTTTATAAATGATGACCTAGACACTCCTAAAGCAATAGCTCTTATATGGGACTTAACAAAAGACGAGAGTATTCCAAAAGAAGACAAACGCTCAACGCTACTAGAGTTTGATAAAGTATTAGGACTTGGCCTTGATCATTCTAATAAAAAACTTGTTGATCTGCTTTCTGGCCGTGGTGAAAAGCTTGAACTAGGTAAATTACCAAAGACTATTAAAGTCCTTGTGGATGAAAGAGAAAAAGCGCGAAAAAGTAAAGACTTTGAAAAAGCCGACAAACTTCGCGACAAACTCAAAGAAAAAGGCTACGAAATAGAGGATAAAGAAGATGGTCCAGAAGTAACAAAAAACTAATTAAAATCACACCTAAACCGCTCATTTGTTCCGCAAATGAGCGGTTTAAGGGATTCACAAAGGCTTAGCCTTTGTGTGGGATTTGCGGAAGAAGGTCTGTCCTCGAGGAGGAGCTTTGCGACAGGAGAGGTCAGTCCTTGGGGAGCAAATACTATATCCTTAAAAATTATAATTAAAAAAACCGATAGCTCAATTAGATATAAAATCTAACGAACTACCGGTTTAAATGAGTTTTTATAGTAAAGCTTAATACTCATTGCGCATAAATCAGTTACGGAAATATTCCTGAGCTATTTTTTCATCAAGAGGTTTGCAACGATTTTTTAGTCCATACCCCTTACTATGAACAGTCTCATAAATATCAAGGCTTATTTCAAGGCTATCAAACAAGTTTTTTGGCGCCAGACTAAGAGTGTGTTTTATAGCCTTGCGAAATCTTCCGCAGTGATTTTGCAGATAAATTCTGGTGTAAATCTCAATGATAATTTCCGCACAACGTTTATTTTTCTTCCTACTTATCATTGTATTGCCAGATTTTTTGACTGTATCTGTACCAACAGCTAGACGAATATCAAGACGACGAATTCTTGCAGGGTTGTCTTCTACTTTTGCTATCCCCTTTTTTACTGCATCTGTTACGAAGTCAATCTGTTTCTGCAGTGGTGCAAATACACTTGAATAAATCGGGTATTCACTCATTTTCTTTTCCTTTCAAATAGTTGTCTAAATTATTAATCATTTCAACTAACTTTTCTGAATCTAATAAATCATAAATCATTTCTATTCTTCCTGCTATCTCAAAGTACTTTCTTAAAGTCTCATCTTTAATAAAACGACCTCCACTAGGAAAAAATAATTCTGCAAATTCCAACTTACCTTTGCTATACTTATCGTTAAGTTCTCTACATAAAATACCATGTTGTTCTATAAGCTTATCAAGTATTTCAATCAGCTTATCCTTTGTAATATTGACCTCTTTAGCCATAACTTACTCCTTTCAAATTAAGATTTAATTGTTTAAGAACTGAATTCTTAAGAATTTCTTACTTTTTGTGTCTAAGAGTAAAGTAACATATATTTATAAAAAAGTCAAATATTTAGCCAACAGCGAGGTTGAACCTCGCTGTTTGGGTTTAAGCTCTGAATATGATTAACTCAAGCCGTTGAGGTATTCAGAAAAATCTGACTTTTGAGTAGCCAAATATCTAATCCACATATTTTCCACAAGTTAGACACTTTTTACATCATTTTGGCAAGATGTTAGATTTTTTGTTTGTGCTAAAATAGATTTAATATGGCAACTAACCAAACATCTCAGAAATCTCAAACTTACGGGACACGAAGTAACCTTCGTGTCCCTCCGCAGAATATTGATTCTGAAAAAGCGCTCTTGGGTTCTATAATGCTCAAGCCTGATATTTTAAACGAGATCACTACTATCATCTCTCCTGATTCTTTCTACGCTGAAAAGCATAGGATGATATACAAAGCAATATTTGAACTTTTCGGCAAAAACGAACCTATTGATTTACTTTCTGTATCATCAAAGATGAAAGAGAAAAAGCAGTTAGAGCAAATCGGTGGAAGAGGTTATTTGTCAGAGCTTGTAAATCTAGTCCCCTCTGCAGGTAATGCAAAGCACTATGCAGGACTTGTACAAAAAACAGGAATGATGCGCTCACTTATAAATGCAGCGGACTATATTTCACAACTTGGATACGACGAGGGACACGACTTAGACGAAATGTTAGACAAAGCAGAAAAGAAGATTTATGAAGTTACAGAATCCCCTACTCTACACAAATTCACAGAGATCAAAGATTCACTCGGTGAAGCGTGGGACAGGATTGACCATTTACATAAATCAAAAGGTGAGCTTCGTGGAGTACAAAGTGGATTTAAAGATTTAGATAATATGCTTTCTGGTTTCCAGAAATCTGACCTCATCATACTCGCTGCTCGCCCTTCTATGGGTAAAACAGCTCTTGCCCTTGATATCGCAAGACAAGCTGCAACAAAACATAATGTGCCTGTGGGGATATTCTCCCTTGAGATGAGCTCACAGCAACTAGTGGACAGAATGCTTGCATCAGAATCTAATGTAGACGCATGGAAGCTTCGTACAGGACAACTTACAGTAGACTCAGAATTTGATAAGATACGAGAAGCTCTAGATTCTCTTGCTAAAGCACCTATATTCATAGATGACCAGCCAGCAAACAATATCCTTAAAATGCGTTCTGTGGCACGTAGACTCAAAAGTGAACGTGGTATCGGACTTATAATAGTAGACTATTTACAACTTATGGCGCCGACAAACACCAAAGCTTCTGATTCTATGACTCAACAAGTTACAGAGATTTCTCGTTCACTTAAGACGATGGCACGTGAACTTGAAGTACCTGTGATTGCCCTCTCTCAGCTCTCTCGTGCTATTGAACAGCGTCGTGGAAGACCAAGACTATCTGACCTTCGTGACTCAGGTTCTATTGAGCAAGACGCAGACGTAGTAATGTTCATACACAGAGAAGACAAAATGAATGATGAATCTGAAAAGACAAATATCGCAGAGATATTAGTAGAAAAACATAGAAACGGCCCAGTCGGTAAGGTAGATCTATATTTTGATGAAAAGAGAGTTACATTTAATAGTATAGATAAGAGTAGTTTTGGTGACTTTGCAGAAACCGAAGAAGCTAGTGTAGATTTTTAATGAATACAATAAATAAACTAACAGAATTGTTTTCTAAATTCCCCGGTATTGGACCGCGACAAGCGAAGCGTTTCGTATATTTTTTGCTTACTAGAAACGCTTCTTTTTTAGAAGAGCTGTCTCGCCTATTACTAGAAATTAAAAAAGAAGTGTCTACTTGTGAGTCTTGTATGCGTTTCTTTTCAAACCCACTGCACAATACTAAAGTATGTGAGATTTGTAGAGACTCAAACCGACACAACGATATGCTTATGATAATAGAACGTGATGCTGACTTTGAAAATATAGAAAAAAGCAAAATCTACGAAGGTAAGTATTTTATACTCGGAGGTAAAGTGCCAATACTAGAAAAAAATCCTGAAAATAGAATTAGAGTTAGTCAGTTAAAAGAGAGGATAAAAGATGAAAATATAAAAGAAATTATCCTAGCACTTTCAGTAAATCCAGATGGAGAAAATACAGAAAGATATGTAAGAGAACTGTTAACGCCGCTGGCGGAGAAGGACTCTATAAAGATCACAATGCTCGGGCGTGGACTCTCCACCGGTATAGAGCTGGAGTACCCAGATTCAGACACTCTTAAGAATGCATTTAAAAATAGAACATAAAAAAACCACTTATCTTTAGATAAGTGGTTTTTTTATTATTTAAGAGATTCTATCTTTACTGTATTAAAAATCTGTCTATGCCCCCTCTTTTTATTGTATCGAGATTTTGACTTGAATTTGATTACATCTATTTTCTTTGCTTTTCCTTCTTCTATAAAGCTTCCTATGACCTGCGCTTTTTCTATATAAGGCGCTCCTAGCTCTGTGTCTTTACCGTTATCAGTAAGAAGCACTTTATCAAAAGTGATTTTGTCGCCTGCTTTATGTTCGCCTGGGAGCCGCTCTATCTTCACTGTATCCCCTTCAGATACGCGATATTGCTTACCCCCAGTCTCTATTACTGCAAATTCTTTCATATTAGCTATATATTAACCTATATTAAGAATAAATCAAGTTATTCCTCCTTTTCTGGCTTTTCTATGAAAACAGTGTCTATTTCAGCTGATTCGCCTGTTATTTTAAGTACATCTTTATCTATCTTTCCGAGCTCTTTTGAAGCTGAATTATAGTGATTTACAGTAGTAGAAAGTGAGTTGCCAACCTTCTTAAAGTACTCGTCATAGCTCTTTAGGTGCCGTGTAAGCCCCTCTACTTGCTTCCCTATCTGCTTTGCAGACTCTTCTATCTTGAATGCTCTAAAGCCGTATAGCACTGACTGCAAATACGCCGCAAATGTCGTTGGTGATACGATAATCACATTCTTATCTTTATAAGCATAGTCTATCAAGCTCCTAGTGTTGACCTTCACTGATCCTACTTCATTTACAAGCAGGTCATAGTAAATACCTTCAGCTGGAATGAACATAAACGCAAACGGCAACGTACCATCTTTTGGTTTTATATATTTTGCTGTCTCATCTATCCTTTTCTTAAGGTCATTTTTAAAGTCTTTCTCAAGCTCTGCTTTTCTATGCTCATCGTCTTCGTTTACTATACGATTATAATTATCAAGTGAGAACTTTGCATCAACCGGTATCATTCCTTCTTTTGTCATTATTACTGCATCTACCGCTTCCCCACTCTCAAACTGATACTGAAGTTTGTAAGCTGTCGCAGGTAAGATATTACTTAAGATAAGTTCTAAGCTTGCTTCACCTAAATTCCCTCTCTGCTTCTGATGTTTCAGTACTTTTTCTAGATTTTGTAATTGCTCTGCAATAGTAAATACTTGCTTATTAGATTCATTTGTCTCTGCTGTACTTCTAGAGATGTCCATCATATGTTTTGTCATCTGCTCGTTTACATCTTGTACAAGCTTTTGTGACTGACTAAACTGATGTCGCATGGACTCACTCATCTGCTTTGTGCTCTCACCAAACTTACTGTCCATCACTCTTGTGAGCTCTTGAAGTTGGTTTTGGATAAGCATATTGGACTGACTGTCATTCTTACCTCCCTTTTTACGCATAACAAACCAAACAATCACTCCGTTTATAGCAGTGAAGACAACTAATATTATTACGATTAATCCAATAGCGCTTGTCATATTAGGTCAATTCTACCACATTATTTCTTCCTGAAGAATAAGTAGTATTTTGCTATCTCTATGGTTGCGAGGTTAAATAGTCCAAGTATACCGAGGGTTATAAACTGATTCGTAGTAAGTGGTGTGAGTGACAGTAATGTCCTAAGTGGTGAGAGCGATATAGCAGCGACAAGCAGAGCAAGACTAAAGAAGAAAGCGACTATTAAGAATTTGTTTGAGAATATATTTATCTTGTGAAGCGGTGTGTCAAAACTCTTAAGTGAGAACGTAAAGAACATTGAGTCTATAGAGATAGCTACGAACATCATTGTACGTGCTGTATCTACTGGCACTCCCATCTTTAGGAGTAAAAAGTATAAGGCTGCAAGTACTACGCCTGTCACTACTCCAATGGTCAAAATAAATTTCTTTATCTTTGGCGTAAGTATGTTTTTAGACTGATGTGAACGTGGGTCGCGCTTCATAAGGTTCTTATCTTTTTTCTCAAAAGCAAAAGCAAAACTCATAAGCCCCTCTTCTATAATATTTGCCCAGAGGATCTGTGCTGGGAGAAGTGGGATAGGTGCGCCAAATGCAAGTGCACCGACTATTATAAATACTTCCACAAAACTCGTCGAAAGTAAGTAAGCGAGAATCTTTTTTAGATTATCAATTATTTTTCTCCCCTCTTCTATAGCAGATACTATTATAGAAAAACTGTTATTAAGAAGTATTATATCTGCCGCTTCTTGTGCTACTTCTGTACCACTTCCTACAGCGATGCCAATGTTTGCAGAGCGCAGTGCGGGCGCGTCGTTTATGCCATCCCCAGTCATTGCCACAATCTCGCCGTCGCCACGTAAAAGTCTTACTATACGCAACTTCTGGTCTGGTAACATGCGTGAAAATATTTTTACCTTTTGGAGTGTTTTTAAAAGTTGTTTGTCATCTTGGAGTTCTGTGTCACTACCTAAAAGCGCTTGGTCGTCTTTTGTTGCAATGCCAACTTTCATGGCGATATTTTTTGCAGTTTCTGGATTGTCTCCAGTAAGCATAATCACTCGCGCACCTGCGCCTTTTACCTTTGCTATAGACTCTTTAGCATCTTCACGAACCGGATCTTCAAATGCCATAAAGCCTGCAAAGACCGTCTTCTCTGCGAGACTTTTGCTTTTTTGATTCTTCTTGTCTACAACTACTCCGTCTGACACCTTCTCCCAGTTTACGTCTTTATATGACACACCAATGAAACGCATCCCTTGCGCACTCTTCTTTTTCTGGATTTGCTTAAAGGCTGAATAATCTTCTGTCGAAAGTTCTGTCACCTTTCCGTTTTTGAGTACATGAGTAGAGTGGTCTAACAATGTCTCTGGTTCTCCTGAAAAGTAAGCCCTGTTTCTTTTGTATTCTTTATTTTTATTTAGAGATACTGCAAATCTATTTTTAGATTCAAATTTTAGAAAATCCATTCTTTTATTCTCTTCTTCCAATTCATCTTGTGAAATCCCCATCTCAAGTGCTGCGACTAATATTGCTTTTTCTATTGGTCTACCATGTACTGTGAGCTTCCTTGGAGCATCCTCTCCTTCCTCTACAAAAGCGTCAGATGCTAAAGTAGCCATCGTAAGCAGAACTTTGTCATCATCTGTTATGTCTTTTGAACTATCTCCCAGAGACTCTAGTGTATATAAAGATGCAAGCTTCATCTTAGCTTCTGTAAGTGTACCTGTTTTGTCTGTAAGTATTACGGTAGTGGCACCCAATGTCTCCGCAGCAAGTAAATTTCTCACCAAACCGCCGTATTTGAGTATAGACTCCATACCAAGTGCTAGTACTACCGTGACAGCTGCTGGAAGCCCCTCTGGTATAGTAGCCACAGCAATAGCGATAGCGATAAGGAACATCTCGCTAAATGGCTCTCCACGAAGCATTCCAAGTCCAAATATAAGCACCACTGCGGCGATTATTATATAAACAAGAAAACGGGCTACTTTACGTATACTATGTTGGAGCGGAGTCACTTGGTCTCCTATATTGCCCAACTGTTTTGCTATAGCTCCAACTTCAGTATTTTTCCCTGTTGCTACGATGACACCTATACCGTTCCCAGAAGAAACAAGCGTGCCCATATATGCCATGTTTTTACGCTCTGCAAGTGGCTTCTTATGTATAAGTGTATCTGCATTTTTATGCATCGGCGCCCACTCCCCAGTGAGCGAAGCTTCGTTCATAGAAAGATTATTCGCCTCAATTATCCGTATGTCAGCTGGCACTTGTGAACCACCTTCAAGCACTACAATATCCCCTGGTACAAGATCTTCTGAGAGAATAATTATTTTCTTACCATCTCTTATTACAGTCGCACGTCGTACTTGTGATTTGTTTAGCTTTTCAAATGCTTTTGATGCTCGCTCTTCTTGAAAGACCCCTATTGTGACATTTATAAAAAGTGCAGCGAAGATAACAATAGAATCTAAAAACTCACGGAGGAATAGCGTAATAACTCCAGCAGCAAGCAAGACAATAACAAGAGGGCTTTTAAATTGCTTTATAAGTTTATCAAGTATTGTAAGCTCTTCTTTTGTTTCAAAGATGTTTTTACCGTATCTGTTCTGGAGTACGCCTACTTTCTTTTGAGTTAAGCCATTCTTAAAGTCAGCGGACAATGTCCGTTTAATATCCGCCGGCGCAAATGTCTCCCACGATATATGTCGTTGTTTTAGCATTCTATAAATTATAGCAGAATTGTTTTGATATATGGAGATTTCCTGTTAATATTTAAGTATTATGTTACACACAGACATTAAAGAGAAAATAAAAGAAGCTATGAAGGCTCGTAATGAAGTGGAGCTTTCTGTACTTCGTGGGCTTTCTACTGCCTTTACTAATGAACTAGTAGCCAATAAGAAAATGCCAAGTGATGTACTTTCTGATGACGAGGTTCTTGCTGTGATCAAAAAACAGGCAAAACAACGTAAAGACTCAATAGAGCAGTTTAAAGCAGGCGGTAGAGATGAGCTTGCAGAAAGTGAGCAGAAAGAGCTTGAAATACTTGCTGCATATTTACCAGAAGAGATGAGCAAGGATGAAGTAGAAAAGATAGCAAAAGCAAAAAAAGAAGAGATGGGGGTGACAGACAAATCAAAGATGGGAATACTTATGGGAGCGATAATGAAAGAAACTAAAGGAAAAGCCGACGGCTCTGTAGTGAAAGAAGTTGTAGAGAAATTATTTTAGTTGCTCCTCAAGGACCCTCCTCCGCTTCATTTCATTACGCCGAGGAAAGTCCTTCTCCCGCAACAAAAAAACCGCGCTGCCAAAGGCAGCGCGGTTTTTTGTTAACTTGTCCTGAGCTTGTCGAATGGATTATTCTACGATCTCTTCTCCTATAGCTGTAAACATAACCTCTACTGGATCTCCTTTACCATCTGAAAGAAGTAAATCTTTTGTAAGATCAAAAGCATTGTCACCATCATCCTGGCGGATTGCTGCATGATATGTCTTGCCTGCTTCCATTCCTCGTAATAGCTCTACTGTTCCAGAGTTTACACCTGCTAAGAATAGTTGTGCACCAAGTGCATTACCAAGTAGGCCGTTAACGTCTTCGTGTATTACCACCCAACCTGTGTTTTCAAGTGTTACTAATTCAACATTTACCATAACACCTGCTTGCTGGTCACGGACAAGTATTGCGTTCTCACCTGAAAGGGTTACATCAGAAGCGCTAGCTTCCATTTCTGTATCCGCATCCTCTACTACTACAGGCGCTGCAACATTCCTCATTGGAAGCCACGCTCCGAAAAACCCTATTATAATACCCACTATAAAGGTAACGATAACCTTCATACTGAAAAAACTTTCTCTTTCCATATTATTATTTTCTGTTACTTGTAATAATTCCATAAATTTAGAATGCCTATATTTTACACCTTTATATGCCAAAATTAAACCTTGCACAGACCCTGACTTTCTTTCATAATATCTTCTAGTTTTTGACCCTTTAAACCTATAGATTTTAGAGCATTGTCATTTTCTTCTAGATTTCTACACAGGACGATCCCCTTCTTCATGAGTTTTACCTTCTGCGCTGACGTGAGTGTTGTAAGGGCTGTTATAGGGTGTATTCCTGTCTCATCTATCAGGTCTTGTAGTCCTTCTCCTTTTGGATAATTCCACGATATTAGTTTCATTCCTACACACTTACTATATTTAATAGCATTTTTACTAAACCTAGTATTTGTTATAAGCCAATCCTCACTTATGAGCTCTTTACCGTCTTTCTGTTCTTTTTTTCTTATATCTTCAAAACGAGAGTGCACATAAAGCGCTACCTTTAAATCAGAAGCTATACTAAGTTTATTATGGAATTTTATTTCCGCTCCTATCTTTTTTCCTTTTATTTCTGCAAGGATATCTACTTCATGTTCTACGCACTCACCTTGTACCATAGTACCTACTTTTACGTCCTTATATCCTTTTGCTTTCAAGATCTCTGCGATAAAGTTTTCAAATGGATACCCAGAAGGCCCTAGTGCAAGTATTGCACGCTTGAGTGAATACTTCGCAGCAACTGGTCGTTCAACATCTTCCAGATGCTTAAATGCATGTTTATAGATTACGTCTGTAGTCATCCCGTCTTTAAGCTCAGCTTCAATCTTTACTATCACCTCTTGTGTCGCAGTGTCTGACGCACCGGAGCGTCTAAGTGACCTACGAAGCTTTTCCACATCAAATGCCTCTGCTGTCCCGTCTTGTTTTATGATTGTGACTTGTTTCATTACTTATATAATATCATATAAATTAGCCTAAATGCCTTATTTCTTGAAGAAACGAGGTATTTAGGCTAAAAAGATTGACTTTTCACACTTATCTGATATTATCTCGTCAGAAATACAAAAACTTATATCGTAGTACATTGAAATTTAGGAAAGGATTGGTGGAAAAAATGGTTGATAAATTTGAGGCATACATGGCTGAGTTCTTCTTAATTAATAAGGGTGCTAGGTTTTGGATGCCAGGATCAACGGTATGTTTAATAGTAGCGATTTTCATATCTATTGCTTGTAGTTATCTTGCACTATTAAGCTATAATAGTGACCCATATACATTAAATGATTCTCTTTTAGAATTTTTTTCACTTAATACACCAGGAATGATTACTACCATAATCGCAATGTTTATATTCTCTTTTTTCCTTAGAGTAATTTTTCGGTCTCTTAAACAAATGAGAGATCTACCAGAATACATATTAGGAGAAGCCGGGGATTTGCTAGAGAATCTCTCTCTTGAGAAAGGTAAAGGTCCCGAAGGATTGCTAGAGCGTCTAGAAATTTTAATATTTTCTCAGACACTTAAGAGTCTGCTCAAAAAATCAAAAGAAGTAGGTGGAATTAAGCTCTTAAAAGAATGGTTGATAAAATATAAAAAACTAAAGGAATCTGACTCAAGAATTAATAGTATTGAAGAAGAAGAAAACGAAATCACAACTGAATTAAAGACTGAAAAAGAAGAGAGGGATAGCTTGAAGAGATCTCTTGTTCCGTAAGATTATTCAAATTTCTGCACAATAAGACAAAGGCATCTTAGCTCACACAGCTAAGATGCCTTTTTTCTATTCTATGATTCCTCCTCCTAGACATTCCTCACCGCTATATACAACGATAGACTGCCCCACAGCTACTGTATCCTGATTTTTATCAAATTCAATCATCACTTGGGAACCCGGCTTCCAAGTGATTTTACAATCCTGTAATTCTTGCCTGTAGCGAATACGCGCTTTGTATTTTTTATTTGTATCTGGCGTTCCACTTATCCAATTAACATCTTTTATCTTTATATTTTTAGTGTCTTTCTCTGAGCTTTCTGTAGTATGCGACACTGTAATAGTATTATTTTTAATATCTTTTGAGATTATATAATACGGTTTATCGTGAGTACCTTTATCTACTATCGTAAACCCGTGCCTCTGACCAATGGTTAAGAATGTCACACCGTCATGCTCGCCTATAACTTTCCCACTTTCATCTAATACACTTCCCTTTTTCTCTTCAATATAGTTCTTAAGAAAATCTGCAATATCAAGCTTACCTATAAAACACAGCCCTTGGCTATCTTTTTTCTTTGCAGTTGAAAGTTCAAACTTTTCTGCAAGCTCTCGTACTTTCGTCTTTGGGAATTCCCCCGTCGGGAATAGTGAACGTTTTAATTGCTCTTGTGTAAGAGTCCACAAGAAATAAGTCTGATCTTTATTGTCGTCATTGCCTACTAACATTTTGTATTTACCACCCTCTTCCCTGATTCTCGCATAGTGCCCTGTGGCTATGTAGTCCGCACCGTCTTTTAAAGCTTTATCTAAAAATGCACCAAATTTAACTTGCTTATTACACATTACATCTGGGTTTGGAGTATTCCCTTCTTTATATTCAGCAATCATATAGTCAATAATCCCTTCTTTATATTCTTTCTCTAAATCAAATGTTAGAAACGGTATACCAAGCTTCGCACATACTCGCATCGCATCTAACCTATCGCGCCTCCAATCACACGGCAAAAAGTCAGGGTGCCATACTTTTATGAACACACCTGTTACGTTATAACCTTGCTCCTTCAGGAGCGCAGCAGCTACAGAACTATCTACTCCACCAGAGAGCCCTACAAATACTCTTCGACTCTGCTCAGGGCATGCCTTTTTACCTTTAGATTCCATCTGCCTATAAAACCATAAAAAAATACTTTCGTCTAATTTAAGTAGATATTCTTCTTTCGTACATGCTCTTTAAATGTCACGCTATAGTGCATATTTCCATTCATATCAGATAAGAAAAATATATAGTCCGACTCTATTGGGTTTATTGTAGCGAGTATAGAATCAAGTCCTGGGTTTGAAATAGGCGTTGGAGGAAGTCCTTTATTAGTATAAGTATTGTACGGATGGTCTTCACGCAAATCTGCTGTGGTCAGAGTAAACGAATTCTTGCCATTTGCATAACTAAACACAGCGTCTACCTGAAGAGCCATTCCTATTCTTATCCGCTCCCATAGAATCCCTGAGATTGTCCTCCTTGTCTCTGTAGTCCTAGCTTCTTCTTCTAAGATAGACGCCATTTTTATTATCTCATCTATTGGTATTCCAGACGCTCTTATTTCTTCATCGATTTCTGCTATCTTTTCTATGAAGTTATTGTTAAGTTCACGCGCTACTTCTTTTGCTTCTACATTAGGTAAAAATAGATAAGTATCTGGGAACAAATACCCTTCTTTGCCAGCTACTAGTACCATGAACTCTTCTCTATTGAACGAATCTGATTTTGCTTCAAGAATCCTGCCTATCTCATAATTAGTAGCACCTTCTGGAATCACAACTTCTATTAAGTTCAAATCAAAATCTCCTGTTGTGATTCTCTTCGCCACACTCCAAACACTTTCTTTTTCATCAAAAAAGTAATCTCCAGAAAGTACTCCCTTCTCGCCATTAAAGATTATTGCAAGGTTCCTCAACCACAAAGACGACCGCACAATACTCTGCCTCTTAAGTTGATTTGCAACATCAGAAAGAGTACTGCCTTTTTCTATAGTTATGGTGCTTTCTCTAGGAAACTCTGAGGGAGCTCTCCATATCGCAACATAAAAGGCAGACACTACTATAAAAAGTGCAGCAGCAATCAGCACTGTTTTTCTTTTATGATAACTCAAATATATGATTGTTTTTCTATGGTATTTTGAGAAAAACTCTTTTAGTGTTCGTGATAAATTATACATATGTTAGATTGGAAGATCTGATGGTGCTTCTGATTTCTTTGAAGGCACTCTGCTTATTGTAGGCGTCTTCACATTACTTCCTGGGAAGTGGTACATTGTAGCAAGTTCTTCTGTGTTCATCACAAATGGCTGTGTCTTATATGGATGGAAAAAGTATGACCTTCTTCTATATGCGTCAAAAACTCTTCTTCTTGTATAGTTTTTAAGCTTTCCTTTATAGTCTTGCCACGGATAATCAAAATTCGTCATATACCGTGTCGGTATAAACTGATTTAACGTATTTGAGTTAAATTGTTTTGTAACACCAATAAGCCCTACGATATTAACTGGACGAAATTTATCTTTGTCGGCTATATAAATACCACGTATACCTACATCAAAAGCAAGTTTTGTAAG
>Ga0257125_1001462_pt1 | contig 24007 bp, 21 predicted proteins | sample SI106_200metaG_FD_190183 | JGI IMG/M metagenome (GOLD analysis project Ga0257125, IMG submission 190183) | Marine microbial communities from Saanich Inlet, British Columbia, Canada - SI106_200 | ecosystem: Environmental > Aquatic > Marine > Inlet | place: Canada: British Columbia | collected... | reverse complement strand
CCGAAATTCTCATGGCGTTCGACGTGGTGTTGGAGTACCTGAAAGACCCTGTATCGGACTGAATTGCCGCAAATAAATTCTCGGCAATCTCAAAGTCCAGGGGGAAATCCCCGGTCCTGATCAATCGATACACCAACTCCCCGGCAGAAGAGCTGTTCACATCAACCAGGTTGTGTTGCCCAAAAAAGGTGTTGGTCTCATGGTGGTCAATGTTAATGGTTAGGCCCTCAACGGGCCACGCACTCACGCATGCCCCCAATCTTTCCCTCTCCGCACAATCCAACGCCAGAACAGCATCAAATTCTCTTTCAGCTTCAGAAACCCCGCCCGGTTTCAACACGGTAAACATTTCTTCGGCGCCCGTTAGGAGCGCCAGAGGGGGGTTAAGGGGTTTCAGGATCAAAATCACCACTTCTTTTCCCAGATCCGTCAGGCTCTTTCCAAGGGCAAGCATGGATCCCAGACCATCGACATCCGGATCTTCATGGGTCATCATCAGAAAGCGATTCCCTTCACTCAGCACCCCGGAAATCCTCTTTAAAGTATCCGGGAGGGGCTCTTCCGAAACCATCCCCTTACTCCGAGGGCGGACACAAGGCCCGCCCCTACTGATGCATTTTTTCAAAAACACGCTCCATATGGTCTCCGGTTTTCAGGGAAGGGTCATAAACAAATTTAATTTCAGGGATGTACCGTAAGCCCGCACGCCTGCCGATTTCTCTTTTTACAAATCCCGTCGCACTGTTCAAACCCGACTGTGCATTTTCCACGCGGGTTTGATCCCCCATAACACTATAAAATATCCGGGCCTGTTTGAGGTCATCGCTGAGACGAACCCCCGTCAGGGTAACACCCTGAACACGCGGATCTCTCACTTTCTCCAACAGCAGGAAAGCTACCTCTTTCAAAATTACATCCCCGACACGTACGGATCGTTTCCCCGGCAACATATCAGCATTTACCTCTTTGGTTCAAAAATGCGATTAAGTTGTGAAACCGTTTCGTTTCGTCAGGGCGTACCCATAGGCCCGCCCCAACAAAAAAATCACATATTGATAATATCAATTTCCGTGTTTACAATTTGCGCCAGACAAAGTGATTCAAGAAAATCCAGAATGTGATTCAAAGAGGAATCAACGTGGCGCCGATCATTGCCCACCGTACTCACCCCCAACTCAATTTTCTGCCACTTATCATTGGCGCCCACTTCGGCAATAGCCGCATTAAACCTGGACTTCACCCTGTCGATCATACTCCTGACGACTTTTCGTTTTCCCTTGAGAGACCGGTTGTCAAAAAGGAGAAACTCGACTTTTAAAGTACCCACCACCATCATTAATTAAAGTTCCGCAGCAACTTCTTCTACCTGGTAGATTTCGAAAACATCCGAGGGCTTGACATCACCGAAATTATCCAGACCAATACCGCACTCATAACCGGACTGAACCTCTTTAACATCTTCCTTAAAGCGCCTCAGAGATGCAATCCTGCCATCAAAAACAACCACATCGTCCCGCAGCAATCGAACCTTGGCATTTCTTTCTACCTGGCCGTCCATGACATGACATCCTGCAACGGTTCCGATTTTAGGGACATGGAAAATTTCCCGAACTTCCGCATGTCCGATTATATTTTCTTCCAGAATCGGTTCCAGAAGGCCGGTCATGGCCAAACGCACATCATTGATGGCGTTATAAATCACATCATAAAATCGGATATCGATATTTTCTTTCTCTGCCAAGGCCAAAACCCTTGGGTTGGCCCTCACATTGAACCCCAGAATGATGGCATCGGAAGCGGATGCAAGGGTGACATCGGATTCCGTGATGCCGCCGGTTGCTGAATGTATCACCTGCAGCTTTACAGCATCCGTACTCTGCTTGACCAGGGACTCGGCAAGGGCCTCCGAAGAGCCCTGCACATCAGCCTTAAGGATGATATTCAATTCTTTAACACCGCCATCCTTAATCCTCTCATATAAATCATCGAGGCTCACCAATCCGGTTTTTGTACCTTCCGGTTTCCTGGATTTTTCTTTTCGATGTTCAATGATCTGTTTGGCGATTTTTTCATCTTTCACAACAATAAACTCATCCCCGGCCATGGGAACACCGGAGATCCCATACAAAACAACGGGGGTAGAGGGATTTGCGGTCGTCATTTTCCGCCCGCGGCTGTCCAGCATGGCCCGCACGCGACCGAAATGCTCACCGCAGACAAACTGATCGCCCGGATTAAGCGTGCCGTTTTGAATCAGGACCGTGGCCACCGGCCCACGGCTCTTGTCCAGTTCCGCCTCCACCACGGATCCCCTTGCCTCCCTGCCGGGATTCCCCGACAATTCAAGCATTTCAGATTGCAGCAGAATCAACCCCAGGAGATCATCAACCCCTTCTCCCGTTTTGGCCGAAATTTCTCCCAGGAGCGTATCGCCCCCCCATTCCTCCGGTGCAAGATCCAATTCAGCCAATTCCCGTTTAACCCTTTCCGGATCCGCATTGGCCTTGTCCATTTTATTAATGGCCACAACGATGGGGATTCCCGCTGCCCGTCCATGATTAATGGCTTCCTTGGTCTGTGGCATGGCACCATCATCCGCCGCCACCACCAGGATGATAATATCGGTAATTTTTGCTCCCCGCGCTCTCATGGCCGTAAATGCTTCATGGCCTGGCGTATCGAGAAAAACAATATCACCGGCTTCACGCTTCACATAGTATGCCCCGATGTGTTGGGTAATACCGCCCGATTCTCCCCCGATAATGTTCGATTCTCGAATATAGTCGAGCAGGGAAGTCTTGCCGTGATCCACATGGCCCATAATGGTCACAACAGGCGGTCTTGGCACCAGATCTTCTGGCAGGTCCTCCACATCGGAAAAAAAGCGCTCTTCCTTGAAGGCGTCCAGCTCCAATTCAAAATTGAGTTCATCAGCAACCAGAGAAGCCGTATCAAAATCCAGCAATTGATTGATATTGGCCATTACACCCAGTTTCATGAGTAGTTTAAGCAATTCCGTGGCTTTGGTCCCCATGGCCTTGGCCAAATCCGTGACGGTGACGGTGTCCTGAACCTTAATCCGCCTCTTGATGGCTTTAGGCGTCGTGATCTCTGTCTGTTTTAATTTTCTGGGGATATCCCTGGTTTTCTTACCGCCTTTTTTCCCCTTACGCTTCTTGCCACGATCCTGGTAAAGATCCGCCCGCTCGTAAACCTCTTTTTTCCGCCGTTTTGCAACGCTTCGTTTCGGCGTGGCCCCGGCTTGATCCCTCTGCCAACCCTTCTTCTTTTTTGAGGGTTTCCCATCATCCGGCGGTGGCTCGAATACTTTGGGCGGAGACGGTTGTTTTGGTATGTCGGCAACCGGCCCGGAAGGCCTACGCTTTGGTTTTGGCTTTGGCTTTGGCGCTTTTGACTTTACATGTTTTTTTTCAGTTTCTCTGGCAAGGATATCCTTAAGCAGGCCCTCGTCCGGCGGGCTGATAATTTTGGCAGGCCTATCGGATTTTCTTTTCTTGCCTTTCTTGCCTTTTGTTTTGGCGGGCTTATCGGGTACAGGGGATTTCTTGTCTGAAATCACCGGTTTCTTTTTCCCGGGGAGCGTTTTTGAAACCGCCGGTTCCTGAACCGGGACAACAATTTCAGCCGGGGCTTGGGCTTCAGGCACTTCCGGGGGGACTGCCTCAACAGTTTCCGCATGCGCTTCCGGTTCCTGAGCGGAGGAATCTTCCTCAGGCACTACCGGTGCATCAACAACAATTTCAGCCGGGGCTTGGGCATCGTCGGATACTGGGGTCTTTGTTTTTTCCGGTTCTTCTGCCGCCATCGAAACTGCAGGGGAAGCTTTTTCCGCATCAGGGGTTTCCTGAATCGCTTCAGGGGCCTCATCCGTAAGCGGCACTTCCGGTTCGGCTATCAATTCATCTTTTTCTTCAACCTGGACCATTTTCTTTCGTCTGCGAATAACCCTGGGCTTGACCCTTTTTTCAATCACCACTTCTGATATGGCGCCGGAAATAACCTTCCTGGCCTTGGAAGCCATTCCTTCATCAAGGGTACTCATATAGTTTTTGATGTCCAATCCACCCGCATTGAGCGCTTCCACGAGCTCCTTACTCTCCATCTTGAGTTCCCTTGCTAATTCATAAACCCTGATTTTAGCCATAAATTCCCCCACAAATTGTTAAGTCCCACCGCCCATTATCAGCGTTTTGTCGTCGCTTAAGGAAAAATCATTCATAAAACGGGAATGGAAACTTTCCGCCTGAAAGCCCTGCTCAGGCCCTTGCCTGTTTTCAGAGCGGACAGGCAATCTTCATTCCTGCAAATATAGGCGCCCCTGCCCTGCCCATTTCCGCGATTATCTCTAACGACCACGCCACCGGGACCTAAAATCAACCGAATCAGTTCCTGTTTATTTCCTTTAGCCCCACAGCATACACATGTTCTGATGGGGATGTGCCCTCGGTTACGACTCATCAGTCGATATTTTCGTCACCGACGGTTCCGATTCGTCGGCATCCGACGCCCCCGTTTCGGATTCTTCCCCCAAATGGGGTTCACCCTGTGCAGCCGTATCTTCGTCAGAATTCCCGGTTTTCAATTCCTGAACATCATCTGTTTCCGATTTCTTTGGTGCGTCATCGTTCGGCTCACCACGAACGTAGTGATTCGCCTCCGCTATAAGTGCCTTGGCTTTCTCTTCACTTATCCCTTTAACCGCCATCAGGTCCTCAACCATTGAACCTGCCACATCACGGGCGGACCGAAAATCGGCATCATATAATTCGGTAGCGGTTATTTCACCCACGCCACTCAAAGCCAGTAACGATTTATACCCGTCCTTAAGTGCGTCGTTATATTTTGTTTCACCCACCACATCCAAACGCCATCCCGTCAATTTTGCCGCCAGTCGAACGTTCTGCCCTCGTTTTCCAATGGCCAGGGACAACTGATCGTCGGGAACAACAACCTCCATGCTGTGGTTATCCTCATCCACAATGACCCGGGTAATTTCAGCGGGCGCCAAAGCATTGCATATGAATTTGGCCGAGTCGGGATGCCAGGTCACAATATCGATTTTCTCCCCACGCAGCTCTTGAACCACTGCCTGAACCCGTCTCCCTTTCATACCAACGCATGCACCCACGGGATCCACATCAGCATCTTTTGAACTGACGGCGATTTTTGCCCGGCCCCCGGGTTCACGGGCCACCTGCATGACCTGTACAATCCCTTCGGAAATCTCAGGCACCTCATTTTCAAACAGAATTGCGACGATATTGGGATGGGTTCTTGAGAGAATAATCTGAGGTCCGCGACTGATCTTTCTCACATCCAGGATATAGGCACGAACGCGATCGCCCTGTTTGTAAGATTCCCTGGGAATCTGTTCCTTATGGGGCAATTCCGCCTCCGCACGCCCCAGGTTGACGATGATGGAGCCCCTGTCAAACCGCTGAACGATCCCGTTGACGATTTCACCCCGTCTGTCGATGAAATCATCATAAACGATATCCCGCTCCGCTTCTTTCAGCCGCTGCATGATGACTTGCTTTGCGGATTGAGCCGCGATCCTTCCGAAAGTGTCCGGATCCATCTTGATGCCCAGGCTGTCTCCGATTTCAGTCTCAGAATCCAGTTCAAGGGCTTCTCCAAGGGAGATTTGAAGGTGTTCATTTTCAACTTTTTCAACCACTTCCTTGAATTCGAATGCCTCAACTTCCCCCATCTCATCATTGTAGATGACCTCAAGATCGTATTCCGTACCGTATTTCTTCCTGGCAGCCGCCTTTACCGCTTCCTCAAGCGCCCCAATTAATACAGCCTGGTCAACACCTTTTTCCCGGCTTACCTGGTCAATCACCTTTTTTAAGTCAGAAACCATTCCCTTACTCCACCAAAATAGTTGAATTACCTAATTATCAAAATCGAACTCCAGATTGGCCTTATTCACGCTTTCTTCTGGAATCAGAATAACGGTATCGTCCAATTTGAGTTGCAGCGTACCGTTTTCAAAGGATTGAAGAACTCCCGAAAAATTCCTGCGTCCCTTCAGCGGGACGGCTGTTTTGACCTTGACCTTCTGCCCGATGGCCCGGAGAAAATCCTTTTCTCTTTTAAGCGGCCTGTTAAGGCCGGGAGATGATACCTCTAGGACATAGTGTTGCTGAAGCAGGTCTTTCACATCCAGAAGATTTCCGATTTCGCGGCTGACCATGGCACAGTCATCCAGATTGATACCGGTCGGCCTGTCCGCATAGATTCTGAGGACGCGTCTCCCCTGAGTGGAACGGTATTCCATATCCACCAGCTCAATCCCCATTTCCGCCAGAACCGGCTCAACAAGCCGCTCTATCTCTTTCAACACAGATTCGGTCATCTATTCCACAGATTCGGTCATCTATTCCTTGGTACCCTGGAGACCTTTGGTCTCGCCACGGTTTTTCCCTTTCTTCATGGCCCAAAACCACGAAAGCGGACCAAATGGTCCGCTCCCCCTGTGCAGACAAAATTGTAGGGTGCCTGATGACTTAAACCCGTCTCCGGAAGCTTAATGCATCATAAAACACCAAAAACCGCGTCCGCAATCCAAAGTAAATCAACCCCACCATGCGACGGCGTCAACAACCTTAAAAAGGGGGAATCAGGATTCACCGAACTTTCAGGCCTCATATGGAGCGGGCAACGGGGTTCGAACCCGCGACCCCAAGCTTGGGAAGCTTGTACTCTACCAACTGAGCTATGCCCGCACGATACTCCTGATCCAGAGGGTGTGTGAAAACAAATACACACCTGCAACAGGGAAAGCTAATACAATCGAATCCGGCAGTCAAGCTATAATTTGCCTTTTTCAATTCATGTGATGGCGAAAAACACGATTGCAGTGGATCTTCCTTCCTTTAAAAATCTTGACATTTTGAAGGGACGTGCATACTATTTTTTTTCATAAACTATCGGGTTCAAACCCGCATAATGATAATTTAAAACAGGAGAGCACAGAATCCTTGGAAGATGATCCCGAAAAAGGGTTTTTAGACCGCGCAAAATCTTTTTTCAAGAGAAAAAACCAACTGGACAACAGCAGTGATCTTACCGAAGAAATCCATGACCTGATGGATGAAGGGCAGGCGAAGGGTCTTATCAGTAATGAAGAGTCTCACATGGTCTACGGCGTACTAGACCTGAAAGAAACAAAGGCCCACTCCATCATGGTTCCGCGCACAGAGATTTCGTCCGCTCCCGTAGACTGCACACTGGGGGAAATGATCGATCTGGTCAACGCGTGCGGGCATACCCGAATTCCCATCCATAAAGACGACATCGACCATGTGGTGGGGGTTCTCCATGCCAAAGACCTTTTGCGGCTTCTGGGCAGGGAACCCGATTCAAAAATTCCCTTTGATATCTTCAGAAAACCATTCTTCGTTCCCGAAAATCGCAAGATCAGCGAATTACTGAAAGACCTCCAGGAAAAAAGAAACCATCTGGTTGTGGTCACCGATGAATACGGCGGCACCGCCGGTATCATTACAACCGAGGATATTCTGGAGGAAATCGTGGGCGAAATCATGGACGAACACGACCATGAAGAGCCCCTTATCGCCATCCTCGATGACGGCAGCTTTATTGTGGACGCACGATTGGAGATAGAAAAGCTGGAAGAGCAACTCAAGATAAACCTGCCGGAGGGAGACTTCGAATCCGTGGGCGGATTCATCATTCACCTCCTGGGGAAAATCCCAAAAATAGGTGAAAAAATCTCTTTTGAAAACCTTGATTTCACCATTCAGGAAGGGGATCAACGGAAAATCGAAAAAGTCTTGATTACGCCCAAAGAAAATAACGGGTCAAAGCCCTCGATTCTACCCTCAGATTCAGCATCCACCTGAGCAATTTCACATGACGCCAGCAATAAAACAGCGCGCCCTTTCCCTTCGCGACCTGTTCCAGGCCATTCTTTCCGGGTTGTTGCTGACGGCATCATTTCCACCGGGGAAGCTTTCATTTCTCGCGTGGATTGCCCTCATCCCCCTGCTTGTATCCATTTGGGACAAAACACCCCGCAACGCATTCAAATTGGGGTTTATCGCGGGTTTTTTTCATTTCATAACCCTCATGTACTGGATCATCGTAGTCCTTAAGCAATACGGGAACCTCCCACTTGCCATCAGCCTGTTGGCGCTCCTGCTGCTATCCCTTTTTCTGGCCCTGTACCCGGGATTGTTTTCCTGTTTCACCTGTCAAATGAACCGCGGCTCCTTCTCCATCTTTTTCATGGCAGCCTTCTGGGTCAGTCTGGAATATGCGAGAGCCCATCTCGTTACCGGATTTCCATGGTGTCTGTTGGGCTACAGCCAATACGAGCACCTCGCCGTGATTCAAATTGCCAACCTTTTCGGGATATACGGCGTTTCCTTTCTGGTCGTTCTTGTAAACGGTCTGATCTTCCAATCCTTTTTCAGGAAAAAAGGGACGGAACACCCCTTCCCTAAATGGGCGTGGCTTTTCGTGGTGCTGCTGACAGCGGGCACATTAACCTATGGGTTTCATCAGGTTACACAAAAGAGAGCCCAAACCAAAACGGCCCCGAAAATCAACGCCGCCGTAGTACAGGCCAACATTGACCAGTCCGTCAAATGGAAACCAGCCTATCAGTTACAAACCCTTCAAACATATTTCAGGCTCAGCCGCTCGGTCGCTGATTCAATGCCGGCCTTGGTCGTGTGGCCTGAAACGGCGCTTCCTTTTTTCTACCAGGACGCACCTCTTTTTTCACCGAAGATGAGGGGTCTTTCCGACGAACTGGGGGCTGCGCTTCTTTTCGGCAGCCCTGCCCATAAGCGTATGGACCGGAAAATCAGATACTACAACCGCGCCTACATGATAACGCCGGACGTCATGTTGACGCAGTATTATGACAAGCGGCACCTGGTTCCTTTCGGTGAATATGTCCCTTTGAAACAATATCTGCCCTTTATCAGCCACCTGGTTCAAGCCGCCGGAAATTTTGCTCAAGGAGATCGACAGAGTCCACTCAAAGATAAGGATCTTTCCCTGGGCGTTCTCATCTGTTTTGAAGCTATTTTCCCTGAACTGGCCAGGGATCTTTCAAGGGAGGGCGCCAATCTCCTGGTCAATATCACCAACGATGCCTGGTTTGGCGCCACCAGTGCACCCTACCAACACCTGAGCATGGCGGTATTCCGCTCGGTGGAAACCGGTATTCCCATGATACGCGCAGCCAACACGGGGTTCAGCGCCTTTATCGGATCCGATGGCGCCATCCTTTCTAAAACCGCCCTTTTTGTGGAAGCGGTTCTTAGTCGATCCATCTCCCTTTTGCCCCGAGCGCCCACAATCTACACCCGCACCGGAGACCTGTTCGCCGGCGGGCTGGTTCTAATTTCCCTGCTGAAACTCCTTTATACCTTTCGAAAACGGGTCAAAAAATAGATGGCCGGGCAATGAAAACTTGGTATTGTGTCACCGGAGTTAGCGGAATTATTACAACGGTTTTGCCTCATCAATCAGCATGATGGGGATATCATCCTTGATCTCATATAACAGTTTGCATTGATCGCAGATGAGCCCGTCTTTCGATTCCGTCAAATAGATATCCCCCTTGCACTTGGGGCACGCCAGGATATCCAGCAGTTCCTTGCTTATGGCCATTTCAGTCTCCTTTACGCATTGTCATTTTTCTGAGATTTTGAGGTTTTCTCCAGCAAGAATACCTCCCTCACAGCTTCAAAGACGCTCTCCACGGTGATATCCCGCATACAGGACCATTGATCACACGTTTTTTTGAAACAGGGGCTACACACTGCGCCCGATGTCATAACCCTGTGCCCGGGACCATAGGGACCGGTTCGAAGCGGTGATGTGGGTCCGAAAAGGGCTACCACGGGGCATCCCATGGCGGCTGCCATGTGCATGGGTCCTGTATCCGTCGTGATCAGAACACGGCAGCGGTCATATAGAGAAGCCAGTTCCTTCAGCCCGGTTTTGCCTGCCAAATTCAAAGGCCTGTTTTTCATCATCGATGAAATATTTTCGATAATCGGTCGATCGTCCTGACTTCCGGTAAACACAATCCGGCAGGGAAATTCCGTCAGGATCCGGTCCCCCAGGGCCGCGAAAAGGTCCGGTTCCCACAGCTTGGTCTTCCATTTGGCCATGGGGTTTATGGCCACCAGATTCCCGCCCGTAAAACCATGACCCGCAAGCAATTGATCCAAAGTGTGCCGGTGAGTTTCAGACACCGGAATTCGGTTGTCCCATCGGTCCCACTGACATCCCAATTGTGTTGCCACTTCCAGATAACGATCGATGGCGTGCTGATCATAATTCACCTTGACGGACGGTTCTTTTAAAAAAAGCCATGCCCCTTCCCTGGCACCAGACATGCCCACCTTTCGCTCGGCCCTTGAAAGCCCTGCCAGGACACCACTTTTCAGCAACCCTTGCAGGTCTATCACACAGTCATAGCGAACATGCCTCATCTCTTTTAAAAAGGAAAAGATCTCCCTGGAAACCTCACCGAAGCACGGGCCTTCAACCAGCTTTAGCCACCAGGATTTTCTTCTTGATATGATCACCCGACGAATGGCCGGATGCCCTTCAATAACACCCGCAGCGCTCTCTTCCACCAACCAGTCGATCTTCGCCTTAGGGAAATTCTGATGGAGCACGTCCAGAAAAGCAAGGGTGTGGACCACATCGCCGATGGCGCTCAATTTGACGATGAGGATTTCCACTGGCACGTTTTTGTCCATCCGGGCAGGCACAAGACCTGCCCCTACCCATCCGACATTTTGCTTTGTTTCTCCGTAGGGGCGGGTCTTGTGCCCGCCCGGGTGCCCGCCCTTGTGTCTCAACCGAGAATCCATTTCACCGCATCCAAAAGGTCTTCCGCCACATGAAGAGGCTGAAACGGGAGCTCCGGGAAAACGTACACCAGATCCCCCATGCCATAACCAGTCTTGACCATGATCCCCTTTAAACCCGCCTCGTGCGCCATTTCAATATCGGTACACCGGTCCCCGACCACGTAAGAATTCTCCATATCAACATCAAAAGACTTGCAGGCCTCTCCGATCAGACCGGGCCTGGGCTTTCGGCAATCGCATGACATACCGTACGGGGGAACCTTTCCATTGGGGTAATGGGGGCAGAAATAGATGCCGTCAAGGGTTGCACCATCATTCTTTATGAGGGCTTTCATCTTTTCATGCACCCCATGAACCAGGTCAATGGGAAAATACCCCCGCGCTACCCCGGACTGGTTGCTCACGATGATGGCGAGATAGCCGGCCTCATTGAGTAACCGGATCGCTTTCCCGACCCCCGGCAGCAGTACAAAGCGGTCCAAATGATTGATATATCCCATCTGCTCATTGACGGTGCCGTCACGATCCATAAAAACAGCCGGTTTTTTCAAAAAACATCCCTCCTCAGCGCTTCCATTGTTTCCCAGACCATTTCAGGGGTGATATCCAGCATACACCGGTGATCGGTCGGGCATTCCTGCTTCAAACAGGGCGCACACAATGCGGCGCACCTGACAATTCTTGCATTCGGCCCCCTGGGTCCGGTGGTCACGTGATCCGTGGAACCGAACACGGCCACGGTGGGAAGACCCAAGGCCGAAGCCGTATGCATCAATCCCGAATCATTGGTTACAAAAAAGCGGCACAGGCTCATGGCGCCCATGGCCACCCTTAATGATGTTTTTCCGCAAAGATTCAAGGCCTCGTGTTTCATGGCCTCACAGACGCGATCTCCAATGGCCCTTTCCCCGCCGCTGCCGAACACAACGACACGGGCGCCCCATCTTTCAACCACCCGGTCGCCAATCTCCGAAAATCGCTCGGGAGGCCATCGTTTTGCGCTTCCAAACACAGCCCCGGGACTCAAACCCACAATGAAATCACGTGAATCAACACCATTGGACTTCAAAATTCCGACCGCCTGCTCCCGAACCTCACGACCCATATGAAGCACCGGATCCCTGTCTTCGGCGGGCCACCCCACAGCACGCAGAATCGCACAATAGTACCCCACCTGGTGAATTCCCAATACCTTTTCGGTTCGAGGGACACCATGGGTGAGCATAAAACCTCTTCCATCGGTTTTGTAGCCGACCCGCTGTTTGACCCGGCCAAAAAAAGTCAGAAGGGCCGCTTCAAATGCGTTTTGAAAAAGAATGGCCAGTTCGAACCGTTCTTTTCGAATAAAACGACTGACCCTTAACATTTCAACAAAACCGGCCCTGGCGCCATTGCCCTTGTCAAAAACCAGAACCCTGTCCACAGCGGGATGGTTTTCGAAAAGAGGCGCGACCCAGGGCTTTGCCAGGACTGTGATGTGGCTGGTAGGAAAATTCTCCCTCACCGCCTCCAGGGCCGGGAGGGTCATGACCGCATCCCCAACCCAGTTGGTGGCACGAATGAGGATTCGCTGCACCTGGCTTTTTTCTATTCTTCTGCCGCAGGAAACCTTCAATATCCATCCTCGGTAAATTTCTTTGTTTTTCTAAAGGCTATCATTTTCGCGGAAATGGACAACTGGGCCTTGTTTTCCAACGCTTGTGAAACCAGAACCATTGTTCCGGATACCAATAAATGTATTTATTGATGATGCGGTTGAAGAGCGCCGTATTCTCTTCCGTATCGGAAAGTTTGCTTCCGGAACGAATCAAATCCACCTCTTTTTCGAACACCACACGGTACCGACCATCGGGCTGCCGTGCGCTGAATATGGGAATCACCGGCGCCTCTGTTTTCATGGCAATCAACGCCAGGCCCTTATTGGTACAGGCCGGTTGACCCAGGAATGGAACGAACACCCCTTCATACCAGTCCACATTTTGATCCAGCAGAATGCCCATGGCCTTGTTTTCCCGGGTGCCCCGCAACAATTTTTTCATGGCCTTTTTCTTGGGAATAATTTCAGTGCCGAATCGGGTCCTCAGGCGCATCAACAAGTCTTCGACCGGTGCAAAATCCGCGGGTCGCGCCACCGCGATCCCGCTGGTTTGAAACTTGAGGGTAACCGCCGCGCTCATGAGTTCCCAGTTCCCGAAATGGCCCGTCAGGATGAAGCATCCTTTCCCCCTGGCCAAAGCCTCAGCCAAGGCCTCTTCGTTTTCAAAATAAACATATCGATGCAGATTCTTTATATTCAACTTGAAAACATGCGGCACTTCAAACAACATCTGCGCGAAATGAAGTACCACCCGGCGATTCAGTTTTCTCAACTGCTCTTCCGACATCCGATCGCCAAAAACCATCCGTAGACCGTTTAAAGATGATTTCATGGGTCCCACCGTCGCAATCCCTAAGAATCGTCCCAGCATACGACCCAGGAATTGCCCCGCGCGGATGGGGATAAGCCCCAGGAACCCCACCAAACCGTTGAGGATCAGGGATACGGCGGCTAAAAACATTTCATTTTTTTCTAAACGCATTCTCTATCATCCTGAAAACCCCTTCCTGCCCCGGCAGGAAGGAAAATTGAATACTCAAATATGCTATTTCCGAACATTCCGTCCAGATAGAAGAAATTCTCATCCAGTCCTTTTCAGTGGTCAGAATGTATTGGGCGTCAGTTTGCGATTTCAACCGAACAAGACGGTCAAGATCCTCTTTTTTATAGTGATAATGGTCTTTAAACCCACAAAATTCAACCACCTCAGCACCCATTTCCATCAAAGTCTCTCGAAACACCCCGGGATTGCCGATTCCGGCAAAAGCCACCACCCGTTTTTCATTTAACATTTTTGGGGGAAAAACCTGATCCAAACAGGGAAAGATCACCTTGTCCGGCACATGATCCGCGCAGAAGACGGGGATGTGGGGATAATTTTCTTTCAAATAAGCCAATGACCGCCCATTGCTATCTTTCTTAACCCGCGTCAGAATAAAAACGTCCGCCCGTGCCAATTGGTCCAGGGGTTCTCTCAACGGTCCCCGGGGCAGGAGATGCCCATTTCCGAAGGGGTGCGCTGCGTCCATCAGCACCAGGTTCAAATCCCGCTCCAACTGCATATGCTGAAACCCATCATCAATAATATAAAACTCAGACCCGAACCTTTTGTGGGCATACATTCCCGCCAGATAACGCTCTCTGGACAATACCACGGGACTTCCGGGGACATTACGGGCCAAGAGTACCGGCTCATCTCCGGCCAAACGGGAATCTGCCAGGATCCGCTCTCCGTCGGATACCGCCAGTACACGACTTTTGTACCGCCCTCCATATCCCCTTGAGATGATGCAGGCTCGGATTTTTTCAGACAACGCCCATTTCGCCAGCGCAGCAACCGCCGGTGTTTTTCCCGTCCCGCCGACCGTAAGATTCCCCACACTCACCACAAACCCCGGCAAGCTTTTTTTCCTTAAAATCCCCAGGCCATATGCGGCATACCGAAGCCTTTGCACAAAACCATATAACCATGAAAAAAACGCCAACACAGGCGTATAAAACTTGAGGGACTTCTCCCGGTGAATGGATGACCAGTCTGTCCTGTGCAAAAATCTTCTCATCGGCCCACTCCAAAGCTGAAAGGTGAAAGCTGAAAGCGTTATCATCTACGCCCTTTGAGCTTTCAGCTTTGAGCTTTGAACTGATGTTGGGCAATATAACCCATAACCCGCTTAAGTGCCCCACGGTTTTCAACCACAAATGACTTTGCCCTGCCCCCCATTCGTTTGCGCAACGCGGAATCCGACAGAAGACGCTCCATGGCATCATGAAGTTCGGCATCATCCTGAACCCGGAACCCCCCGCCGGCCTTCAAAATAGATTCGGACATAAATTCAAAATTGTGGGTATGGGGTCCGAAAAGCACGGGGATACCGAAATCGGCAGGCTCCAGCAGGTTATGCCCGCCGATGGGAACAAGACTCCCCCCCACAAATGCTGTATCGCCCACGCCGTAGACATATCCTAACTCACCCACCGTATCCAGGACCAAAACATCATAGGGATGGCTTTTTTTCGAAACCGTTGTTCTTAAAACGACCGCCATGCCTTGCTTACGGATCATGCTCGAAATCTCGTGGGATCTGCCCACATCTCGCGGTGCGATAATCAAGCGCAACATGGGAAATTTTCGTTTCAAATCCTGAAACACCCGCAACAACACAGCCTCTTCACCTTCGTGAGTGCTGCCGGCCACCCAGACCTGCATTTCCGGTTCCAACCCGAGTGTTTCCAACCATTGCCCATTTTCATGAGCGTCCATGGTGAACATTTCGCGATCAAATTTAATATTGCCCGTGGTGATCACCTTTTCCCGGTCCATCCCCAGCTGCAACAACCTGTCCCGGTCCAGATCCGTTTGCATGAGACAATACGCTAGAGGAGCGAACAACCGCTTCACCACAACCGGCGCCTTTTTGTAGGACTTCAGGGTACGGGGAGAAATCCGGCCGTTCACCAGAAAACTCCTGACACCTTTCTGTTTTAAGAAACTGAGCAATCCGGGCCACAAATCCGTTTCAACCAGAATGAAAACCGACGGCCTCACGCAGTTGATGACGCGTCTTGTGCACCACCAGGCATCCAACGGCAGTGTCATGATACACGCCACCCGGCCTGAAAATTTTTCCGTTGCCAACGCCATACCGCTTCGGGTGGTCACGGAAAGCACAATGTCTTTTTCGGGAAACACCACTTTCAGGTGCTCCACCAGGGGAACGGCCGAAAGCACTTCCCCCACCGAAAGGGCGTGAACCCAAAGGTTGCCTTTTTTGGGCAACCCTTTCGGCAGGTCCAGGGCAAGCCGCTCCCTTAAGCGTTTGCTTCTTGCAAAAGAAGCGGCCATGATCAAAAAAAACAGCGGGAATGTCCATATAAAATGATATAAAATCATGTTGCAGTGGGCGTCCCCTGTGTCTCCTATGTCCGCGTTGGCAGTTCGATTACGAATTTCGTTCCCTTCGGGTGATTGTCCTTCACCCTGATAAACCCGTCATGATCCGTAATAATCGTGCTGACGATGGCAAGCCCCAACCCTGTTCCATGCTTTTTGGTGGAGAAATAAGGCTCAAACAACCTTGCCTTGTTCTGGGAATCAATGCCTCGACCGTTATCTGCCACCTCAATTCGAACCATTTTCAAGACACTGTCATAATACAGGTCAATCACCACCTCACCCTTGCCTTCCATGGCCTCGATAGCATTGTCCAGCAGGTTGATCATAACACGCCTTATCTGCTCCCGGTCCAGGTTGAAGATGGGCGCCTTCCCTGAATGGTTGAACATAAAGGTAATGTCCTTGTGCGCTTCCCTGTAAAGCCTTAAAGATTCTTCGATGATTTCGCTGATATTGGAAGGCGCCGGGTTTGCTGCGGGCATGCGGGCAAAATTGGAAAATTCATTGACAAGACGCTTGAGTTCATCCACCTGGGTAATAATCATCCCCGTACACTCGAGAAATACTTTTGCATCTTCATCACCCAACTTCTCACCATAGCGTTTTTTAAGTCGTTGGGCTGAAAGCTGAATGGGCGTCAACGGGTTCTTGACTTCATGGGCGATACGCCTCGCCACCTCTCGCCACGCGGCCATCCGTTGGGCTTTTTCGATCTCGGTTAAATCCTCCAAAACAGCCACAAGCCCCAAATACCCTCCCCGATCATCCTGAAGAACGTTCAGGCTCACCAGCAGGGTCAACTGCCGATTTCCGGCTGACATCCGAATCTGTTTATTCATAAACCCTTTTCGAAGCAGCCCCTCATTCCGAATAAAGTCTTCAATAATTTTTTTGTTTTCGCGGGACAAGATCTCCTTGTAGTTCTTCCCAATGATCTTTTTCGCCTTTATGTTGAGCATCCTTTCCGCGGATTTGTTAATGGTCAAAATTCGACCCCTGGCATCCGCTGACACCACCCCCGCGGCCACACTTTTCAGAACAATCTCCATATACATCCGGCGTTGTTCCAATTCCAGATTGCCGGCCACCAGCTCCTGATTGGCTGACTCCAGTCTGTTTTTTCCGGTTCTCAAATCCCTGGTCATACGATTAAATGAATTCACCAGCAGACCCATCTCATCTTTCGTTTCCAGATCAATAAAAAAGTCGTAATCCCCTGAGGCGATGCGATTGGTCGCCTCAGCCAGTTCGTTTATGGGAACGGTGACTTCCTTGGAAATATAAAACCCAAACCACACGGACGTGAAGACAATCAACAGGGTTACAATGGAAAGGGTAATCATGTGACTGGCCTTGATGGGGGTCTTCAACATTTTGAGTTGCCGGTATTCCTGAAGACCTTTTGATATGGCATGCAACCGATTCACAAAGGATCCCGGAACAAAACGGGTCAGTACCAGCAGACCTACCACGGCCTTGGAAGCGGTTCGAGAGAAAATCGGCACAACCCCCCCCACAAGATCGCCGTGCGGCGACGATTGTATATATTGTCCATCCGTCCCTTCCAGAATCGTATGATCCAGAACACCCTTCGCAGGATCCTTGAAGGAGGTAAGATCAATGCGATGATCCCTTGAAACCGACAACATTCCCCACTCTTTGGAAAAGACCTTCAAAGATGCCAGCCCGGATTCCTTTCTTTTTTCATCGGTGAATCTTTTAAGGTCCTCTTTTTTGCCGGGAATTAAGAAGCCTTCGTATGTAATGACCCGACTTAACACGTTGCCGAAAGAAAGCATTTCATCGGTAATGCCGTTGTAGTAGTCCTGCCCCACCTCCAGTGACGATGTGAGGGACCTTTCAATCTGAAGGTTAAACCAATAGTCTATGGATGAAGAGATAAACTGTGCCGAAACAAAAAAAAGAATCGTCGTGGGTAAGAGGGAAAGGATCACAAAAGCCATGACCAGTTTCGTCCTGAGCCTGGCCCCCATGATGCCTTTTTTTCGCTCAAACAACAGCTTGACCAGATTCCTTACCGTGAGAAAAAGCAACAGAAGAAGCAAAATCACATTGATGTTGATGAGCGCAAAGGCGATGATGCTGCTGGAAAAAGGCAGGGCCTGTCCCAGATGAAATACACGCATGGTGAGATAGATCAAAACCGAAATCACCAAACACAAAAAAGCAATGACATAACGTTCTTTGCGGCGTCTTTTGAGATCACTTAATTCAGCTTTGAGGTAATCTTTCATGGCACACAACAGGGGATAGAAATTTCCGGCGAAAAACGATCTCTAATAAATGAGGGCGGTTTACCGAGCAAAATCCATGGTGCTTCATATGTTGCAGGCAGGACGGATATCCACAGAACCTCAGTATCTGAAGTCCACCGAATACCAATCTGTCTCAAAATCCCACAAGGAAAGGAAAAAGAAGACATAATGGAAATAGAAGGGCAGCTTGATGGTGTCGAGCTCTGCCATCATATTGATCTGATATCGAGTTCCTCGATGCAGATTCCGAAGTTCAGTTACTTTCAGCCCCACGATTTCGGCCATCAATCGCTTGGCCTGGTCAAAATCTTTGGCAAGAACGACCTTTTCATCCTGCGAGGACAACCTTATTTCATAAACTTTTTTCAAACTGTCGTATTTTATCTCATGACTGACCTTTAGATCCGCAATTTTATTGTCCCACCACCAATTTCGAACCTCATTTAAATTAACAAAAAAGGTGAAGGTGGTATTAACACCGTTATCGATGGCTTTTTTCATATCCTCGGGGAAACAATCCGTAACGGTAAAATAAAGCAGTAGATGATCACGGGTGTTGGTCACCACAATATCCGTAAGCCTGGCATCCTCCGCCATGGCAGGCGACGTCAATAACGGTCCGGTACAGGCCAAAAAAAGCATTGCCAAAACAGACAATCTGAGACCTTGACTAAAAGTTGAAAAAATCTTCATCTCCAGAGTTCCATAGGGAAAAAAATACGGCAAGCATTCACAGGTAAAGCGTTTGAATAAGCCTGCAATTTTTAAAATTTTAATGGATAATGATAAGGTAGCATACGGGAAAATGCAAGGGATATCCCCGGCGATTCTTATTTTGGCACTTTGAAGCGGAATACGAGGTGGCAATGGACATCTACATGACAAAAAAACCGCCTCTTAACTTATGACGGAAAAGAGACGGCTGGATAATACTGAAATGGTTTGTCTTCTCTAAAAAAACAATTGGGCTTTAAAAAATCATACGGGGACAAGTTCCGGCAAACCGAAGGCCGGAATGCTGAGGCTGTTTCGGGTGCATTCCTCAGGAGTACCAAATGTCATCACTTTCCAGTGTTTTTTGGATGCCATCAATTTCGTTAACATCTTCTGGTTCAAAAAGTGGCCGGATTTCTTCACAACAAAATGACCGATGACGGGTGACTGAGAGAGAGAGAGATCCCCGATAAAATCAAGAATCTTATGCCTGACAAACTCATCTTTGTATCTAAGGCCATCCTCGTTCAGAATTCTGAAATCATCAATGACAACGGCATTGTCAAGGGAGCCGCCTTTGGCAAGCCCGTTTTCTTTCAGGGTTTGAACATCCTTTAGAAACCCAAATGTTCTGGCCCGGCTGATTTCCCGAATAAAATCACCCCCTGAAAAGCATAATTCGTACTCCTGATTCCGCAGTAACGGGTGCTGAAAATCAATCATATAACTGATCTTGAGTTCCTTTGAGGGATATACGCAAATAGATCGTTGGCCATCATCCAACTTAAAGGGCTTTTTGACCACGATAAATCGTTTTGGCTCTTGCTGCTCTTCTATGCCTGCGCTCTTGAGAAGATAAACAAAGGGGGCTGAACTGCCGTCCATGATGGGCACTTCAGGACCATCCAGTTCCACTTGAGCGTTATCAATACCCAGACCGTAAAATGCGGCCATCAGATGTTCAATGGTCGATACGCGACACCCATTGGAACCGATACTTGTGGCCAGGGTCGTATCAAATACGTTGTCAAAACGGGCATCGATTGCCGAATGTTCAGATAGATCGGTTCTCACAAACCGTACCCCCGTACCGCACGGGGCAGGCTTGATATTAATGTTTATCTTTTCACCTGAATGAAGGCCCAATCCGGTACAACCAACATCGTCCTTCAATGTGCGCTGTTTATAATCCACAGGTTTCTCCTTCTCAAAGGTAGAACTCTCCGCTCACCTTTTTTACATCACGCCAGATGTTATCAGCAAATATCATGCCATAAACAAAATAGATCCTCCTGAAGAAACTGCCTATCATTTATATGACTGATTTTAAACGGTTTGTTAATGAACATGGTTGAGGTCTCTATTTTAATGCCGGTCACCACGGGGAATCGACTGTGGCAAAAAAACCACATTCTCAGGCTGATTCATTCTGAAATGGATCTTCATTGTTTCCTTTGGTCGGAATGAATCCAAGGCGGTCCCTTACTTGAAAAAAATAACCGTTTATAATATGACGTCTATAATATAAAAAATATAATTCTACCTTTCAGAGGCAAGTATGCGCGATCAGAAACCCGTTTATTTTAAGTTTTTTCTGCTGATGGTTTTTTTGACCTTTTTCGCCTGCCGCCCGGCAATCAAAAAAGAAACCCGAATATATGTGGAAACGTTGGAACCGGTGAATGTTTTTTATCCCGGATTCAACGATGACATGGATTGGGAATCATTGATATCCGCTCTAGAAAAAAACATGGGCTATTTGAATAAACTGGATCCTGAAAGTCAGTTCCATTATGGCCCTCACACGTTTACCTGTCGCCAGGTCAAAGAAAGCCAGGAGGCTTTCCTGAATCTCATCAGGGAAAAACCAAGCCCAGGGCGGTTGGACAAAGCCATCAGAGAAAACTTTATGGTTTATCGTGCCACCGGACATAATGGAGACGACCGGGTCCTCTTCACCGGATATTTTGAACCCCTCTACGAAGCCAGTCTGACACCTGATGAAGCCTTCAGATATCCTCTCTACAAAAAGCCGGAAAACCTGATAACAGCGGACCTTTCTCTATTCAAGAAGGACCTAAAGGGCCGGAAAATCACCGGCAGGATTGAGGGAAAGCGATTCTTGCCCTACTATTCCCGAAAAGAAATAGAGGCGGGGGCACTCAGCGGAAAAAACCTTGAACTGGCCTGGCTGAAAAGCCCTGTGGACGCGGCGTTTCTTCACATCCAGGGATCAGGCCGACTCCTCCTTAAGGAGGGAGGGACCCTTAATGCGGGCTACAGCACCTCCAATGGACGCAGCTATCAAAGCATCGGCCGTTACATGCTGGATGAGGGGCTCCTCACGAGGGAAGAAATGTCCATGCAGGCCATCAGGCGGTATCTCTCGGAGCACCCCGAGGCTGTCGAAAGGATCCTGAACCATAACCCTTCCTACATATTCTTCAGGCCTCTTAAAACCGGCCCCGTTGGCAATATCGGTGTTCCGCTGACCCCCGGCAGATCTCTGGCTCTCGATTCAAAGCGTTTTCCCAAAGGGGCGCTGGCCTTTATATCATGCCGGAAACCGACTTTAAACTCCACAGGCGAAATCACAGGGTGGCACGAATTTTCCCGTTTCGTCGTGAACCAGGATACCGGGGGTGCCATAAAGGGACCGGGAAGAGCCGACATTTTCTGGGGAAACGGCCCCTACGCCGAAACAGTGGCAGGGCATTTAAAGCATGAAGGGGAGCTTTACATCCTGATCAGGAAACCCCTGAATTGAAAATCCCCATCCCTCCACCTTCGCCCCTGGCGTTTGAAATGGGTTCAGATCTTGAATATGTACGAGATCACTATTTAAACTTACCCGTTAAAAATGAGATAACTTTGTAAAGGATGATACTGTTCATCAAACCGCCGGCCACCAGAAGCAAGGTTGTAATCGTTATGGAATTGGAATGCAATGCCTCTTGAATCCATGACAATAGCAAAGACCACGGCAGGGTTACGAGAACCAGGAAAATCCCGGACATGGCGGCATCATCCTTCGTCATAAACATGACCGCGAGTGATACCATAAAGGCAGACAGGTACAGAGAGGTGACGACAACAGCTGCTTTGTATATTTTTCTTTTTTCTTTGAGTGGTCTCACGGTCATATTGAAAATTTGGAAAAATCGGCGATGGTCAACACAAAACTTGAAATCAGTTGCAACAAGCCCACCCGGTTTTCACGAAGCGTATCATCACCTGTTAAAATCTCAACATTATCAAACAACTGATCCACAGGTGTCCTGAGCCTTGTCATAATCCCCAGCGCTTCCAGAAAAGCGCTCTTTCTTATGCATGCCGCAACATCATCCTTAAGGGCCTGATACGTTCCCCACAAATCTTTTTCAGCGTCTTCTTTGAACAGCTCCGGGTTCACCGCAAACACCTTGGGTTGCTTCTTGATGATATTGTTCACCCGCTTAAAGGTCAGGGCCAGCGGCGTAAATTCATCGGACGACAAGGTGAATTCCTTGAGCTGCGCCATTTTCGGTCGAAGGGACAAAATGCAGTCAAACGGACCACAGATGGCCGCTTCCACCAGATCTGATGCAAAATCCGACCTTAACATCATATTCTTGTAACGCTCCCGAATAAAATCGAGCACCCGCGCAAACGTTGCGTCAAAATCGAATTCGATTTCACCGGCCAGAAGGGAGAGGGCTTTTTCCACAAGCTGCCTGAAAGACAAATCCCAGCCGGTATCCTCCATGATCCGGATAATGGCCAGGGCATGCCTTCGAAGGGCAAAAGGATCGGCTTTTCCGGTCGGTTCGAGACCGACGGCAAAACACCCGGAAATGGTGTCCAACCGGTCCGCCATTCCCACGACGGCGCCGATTCTGGACTGGGGAAGCGCGCCACCCGCTTTCAGGGGAAGATAGTGCTCATGGATTCCCGCACAAATATCGTCTTCATATCCTTCAAGCGCCGCATATGCTTTTCCCACAGCCCCTTGAAGGGATGGAAATTCAATGACCATATGGGTCACCAGATCGCATTTGGCCAGACGCGCCGCAAGCTTGGCGCGATCAACCTGTTCCGGCAGCGCCTGGCCTGCAATATGTTCGGCAAGGGTCTCAACCCGCATTACTTTGGCATAGCTTGTCCCCAGTTGGGCCTGATAAATCACCTGTTTCAGGTCCTCCAGCCGATCCAGAAGCGGCCGTTTTCGGTCCTCCTTCAAGAAAAAATCCGCATCGGAAAGCCGGGCCCGAAGGACCCGTTCATGCCCCCGGCACACTACTGATTCATCCCGGGTTTTCGTGTTGTTGACGGCCACGAAATTGGGCATCAGTGCCCCTTTTTCGTCGTATACCGCAAAGTATTTCTGATGCTCCCGCATGGCGGTGATCAACACCGCATCGGGCAGATCCAGAAATCTCCGTTCAAAACCGCCACAGACCGCCGTGGGATATTCGGTCAAATTGGCCACCGTTTGAACCAGTTCCGGATCATCCGCCGGAACGCCTCCCATACTCGCAGCCACTTCCTGCGCCGCTTTCGCCACGACCCGTTGCCTTTCCAGGGGATCAAGAACCACAAATGCGCTTTCCATCGCCTTCAGAAAATCGGCAATATTTGAGACATTCACTTCTTCCGGCCCCATGAACCGATGCCCACGGGTGGTGCTGCCGCTTTGAACGCCGGCCGCTTCAAAAGGGACAACGCGGCCACCCAAAAGACACAGAATCCAGTGTACGGGACGTACGAAAGGAAAACCAACCTCCCCCCACCGCATGGATTTGGGCCAGGGGATTTCCCCGATGATACCGGGCAAATACTCCGATAGGATCTCAAGGGTCGGCTTCCCTGGAATCTCCTGTTTCACAAAGAGATATTCCCCCTTGGGGGTTTCAATGGTTTGCAGTTCCTCAACGGATACCCCCTGTTTTCTGGCAAAGCCTTCGGCCGCCTTGGTGGGAACACCGCTTTTGTCATAAGCCACTTTTCTGGGCGGGCCGGTCACTTCCTGAATCAGATCTTTCTGTTTCTTAGAAACACCCTTACCCATCAAAACCAGGCGCCTGGGCGTACCGTAAACCTCAAGACCGCCCGCTAAATCAATTCGGTTTTCTTTGAGGCATTCCCCGGCCAGTCT
>Ga0257125_1001455_pt1 | contig 24082 bp, 20 predicted proteins | sample SI106_200metaG_FD_190183 | JGI IMG/M metagenome (GOLD analysis project Ga0257125, IMG submission 190183) | Marine microbial communities from Saanich Inlet, British Columbia, Canada - SI106_200 | ecosystem: Environmental > Aquatic > Marine > Inlet | place: Canada: British Columbia | collected... | reverse complement strand
AAAAAGGATGGATCAGCAATGTCGCAGAAAAACAGAATAGCAATTTACCCTGGTTCTTTTGATCCCTTAACAAACGGCCATATTGACATTATTGAAAGAGCTTTGGAAATTTTTGACAAAGTTATTGTTGCAGTGTTGAATAATCCTTCCAAAAACGCATTATTTACCATGGAAGAAAGAGTACAAATGATCAAACAGAGCTTTAACGGTAAGAACAGCATTCTGGTAGATTCATTTGGCGGACTTCTTGTGGATTATGCAAAAATGAAAGATGCAGTAGCCATTATCAGAGGAATGAGAGCCCTTTCAGATTTTGAAAGTGAATTCCAGATGGCATTGATGAACAGAAAACTAAATAAAGATGTGCAGTCTGTTTTTTTGATGACCGGATTTAGATGGATATTTACCAGTTCATCCATTATCAAGGAAGCAGCACAGTTTGGCGGAGATATCAGTGATATGGTTCCAAAACCCGTCTTGGTAAAAATGCTGGAAAAATTTCCTAAACAATAAGGAATACGAATACTTCTATTCACTGGAAATGCCGACAAGATCCATCAACCGTATTTAAAAAGGTTTGAGTTAAAAGCATGGAAAAATTTTGAATTATAAGGACAATCGTCCTCACAAGCTCGAACCCAACTCTTTTTACCGCTATATTATTGTGGGCCTTGCATTCTTCGTGATGATGATTGCCTGGGGAGTTAACTACAGCTTCGGTGTTTTTTTTACCCCGCTTTTGGACGAATTCGGATGGACCAGGGCAATGACATCCGGGGCGTTTTCTCTTGGCATTTTTCTTGAAGGTTTTTGCGGAATATTTATGGGCCGTATCTGTGATAGATTAGGCCCCAGGTTGGTTGTATCCATTTGCGGAATAATGCTGGGTGCAGGATATATGTTGATGTCTCAAGTTTCGTTAGTCTGGCATCTTTATCTTTTTTACGGCGTAGTGGTCGGTATTGGACTCAGTGGTACTTATGTTCCGATTATTTCCACGGTCTCGAAATGGTTTAACAAAAGAAGAGGCCTTATGACCGGAATCGTTTCAAGTGGTATGGGGGCTGGCACACTGCTTATGACTCCCCTTGCCGGCTGGTTGATTTCCTTTAAAGGGTGGCGCTTTTCCTATATGGTGGTCGGTATGTCAGCATTGATTATTATGTTCGGATCAGCTCGTTTTATGCGAATGCCCAGAGGTGAGTATGCGGACAAACAACTTATGTCTGCCATAAGCCCTGCAAAGACTCAAACGATTCAAAATAACCTGCCGGTTGATCTCTATGCGGCCATGAAAACGATTTCTTTCTGGTTGGTCTGCACTGTTTTCTTATGCTGGGGAATGGTCACCTTTGCTATCCTTGTTCACATTATTCCCTTTGCCATTGAGGCTGAATTTTCAAGGATAGAGGCAATCAATATTCTGACAATATTTGGGGGAAGCGTATTTTTTGCTAAAATCATTGCCGGTATTTCAACGGATCGATTGGGCAGTAGACCTGTTCTGGCAATTGGCCTAGGAATGATGACAATAGGCCTTGTCCTGATTCTGACAATAAATGAGCTTTGGGTGTTTTATTTGTTTGCTGTTCTTTTTGCCTTTGGTTACGGAAGCGGTTCTGTGATTATGCCAAACATTGTTGCAGAGATGTTCGGACTTAGTTTCCACGGGATTCTTTTGGGAATTGTCAACTTTTGTGCCTGTATCGGATGTGCCATAGGGCCGGTTGCAGCCGGATGGCTTTTTGACACAACCGGCAACTATAATACAGCTTTTATGACCATCACCTTTCTTAGTTTGACTACTTTGGTAATGGTGCTGTCTATTGGAAGACACAAACAAGATAAGGCCCTAGCCGTTTCAAATTAACACTGAAATATCGGCAGTCATTGATTCATTTGACAAAGAGATCCATACCCTCATCTGTTTTGATTTTCCCATCATGCAACCATTAGGATTTTCTTTAACAAAAGTCCAAGTTCTATCCTTCAATAAAAAGGTTCAAGGACTCAATCTGCTTTTTATCATCAATCTCCATAACCGTGATTATATCCTTGTGCATCCTTTTTTTCAGTTCGCCAAAAATCCCTCTTTTTTTCATAAATGTTTTGGCAAATGCTAAGGCATCCTCGATAAGTTCTTCCTTGTTAACGCTTGCTTTAACTATCACATGGCTGTCAGCAAGTTCCTGGGCACCCAGACGCTTTCCAGAAAGAATCATTTCATTAAATTTATATTCAGGAATGGCTTTTCTGACAAAGGCAATCATACCGGGAAGAAATGGTATGCTGATATCCACTTCCGGGAAACAAAAGAACCCCTTATCTTTTTTCATAAATCTAAAATCACAGGTACAGGCAAGCATGGCACCATTTCCAAAGGCGTGGCCGTTAATAGCGGCGATTACCGGGACAGGCATAAATAGAATTCTTTTAAAAATTGTGTTCATGCCATACATAAATGCTTTTATGCTGTCAAAATCCTGTTCATTCATTTTTCGGCCCAGCCATTCAACATCAATCCCCTGGGAAAAATTTTTTTCATCTGTGGAGGTTAAAACAATTGAATAAATCTCTTTATTTTCAAGTATTTCATCAAAGCACTTATTCATTTGTCTCACAAACTCAAGATTCTGCTTGTTTGGACCATTGCACATATTGATGATTGCCACTGATTCATTTTTTTCCCATTCAATAATTGCCATACACCACTCCTTACAAAATAGTATCCATTCTTTTAAGTAAACAGGGTTATTAGTAAATTAAATATGCGAATAATTCAAGTTAAAACCAATTTTCAAGACGGATTTCAAAAGAGAATCTGATTGACAAGCCTTTCGTTTTCTGACAAGCTTTGTTGCGGTAAAAATAGCAAATTTTGGGCTGTAATATATTAAGGATCGGAAACACCCAATGATTATAGGAATTGATGTAGGCGGCACACACACGGATGCTGTTCTTTTAAGCAGCGACGGCATTAAGAAAAAGGTTAAAGTACCCACAGACTCTGCAGATCTTTTCAATACGATTCTCTCAGGCTTTACCCAACTTTTGGATAATATCGATCCAAAAAATATTAAACGGATTGTCATCTCAACAACATTGACAACTAATGCTATTGTTCAGCAAAACATGAATCCGGTTGGAATGATTATCTCAGCAGGGCCTGGGATTGATCCCAGTGCTTTTAACACGGGGGAACACTATTATTGTGTAGCCGGCTCAATCAATCACAGGGGAAGAGAAAAGGCTCCAGTTAACAAAATGGAGATTGAAGATATTGCTAAAAAAATGAAAAAGGCTGGCATTGAATATGTTGGCGTTGTCAGTAAATTCTGTGTTCGAAATCCCAGCCATGAAATTCTTATTAGACGTATTTTAAATAAATATTTTAAAAAAGTATTTTTGGGCCATCATGTGTCAGGGAATCTTAATTTCCCCAGAAGAATTGCCACAACCCATTTAAATGCTGCTGTATTTTCCCTTCATAAATCATTTTTTGAGGCGGTAAAACTTTCCCTTGAACAAAAGGGCCTTATGGTTCCCATTCAAATCCTTAAAGCAGACGGGGGTACCATGTCCCTTGAGTCTTCCATGGCTTTTCCAGGTCAAACCGTTTTGTCCGGGCCTGCTGCCAGTATTATGGGAGCCATTCCCTATGCCACTGAAAAACAGGATACCATTGTGCTGGATATCGGCGGTACAACAACGGATATTGCCTTTCTGGTGGACAAAGCACCATTATTGGAGCCCTTGGGCATCCAAAGGGGTCGGTATAAAAGCTTGATCCGATCTTTGCAAACTGATTCAAAAGGAATTGGCGGAGACAGCATAGTCAGGATCAAAGAGAATGAACTGATCATCGGCCCTGAACGTTTGGGGCCTGCTATGGCTTTTGGAGGATCTGAACCAACGCCGACAGATGCCCTGTTTGTACTTGGACTGATTACGGATGGAGATCAAGAAAATGCCCAAAAAGGAATTCACAAAATTGCCATGGAACTTGGCCTGACGGATAGTGAGACAGCTGATCAAATATTCAAAAAATGCATCTCTATAATTTTGAAAAAAACCTTTGAAATGATTGACAAACTTAATTCCAAACCTGTTTATACTGTCCATGAATTTCTTGAAGGATATAAAATCAGCCCGAGAAAAATACTGGTGCTCGGGGGACCTGCTCCATATTTTGCCAAAAAGATTGAAGAACTTTATCATATCAAAACCATTGCAGTGCCTGAATCTTCGGTTGCTAATGCCATTGGAGCGGCTCTTGCAAGAACCACATGTGAAGTTTCTTTAAATGCCGATACAGAACAGGGTATTGTAACTGCCCATGAAGAAGGATTTGCAGAACCCATTTCCAAAACATTTTCCGAAGATGATTTAATTGAGACCGCACACACGCTTTTAAAAGAAAAAGCAATTAATTTTGGTGCAGATCCGGACAATATAGGTGAGGTGGAAGTGGTTGAATTTCAAAAATTTAATATTGTACGAAATTTTTCGCCCAGGGGTAAGATATTCAGGACAAAAATGCAGCTAAAACCTGGTATGATCAAAGGTTTTGAAAAGATTTTGCAATAAATTAAAGAGGTATAAATGTTAAAGGCACACCATAAAACAGGTCTTGTATTTTTCCCTGCGTTTGACTGGGCCATTGATCCGACTCATCCTGAAAGAGAAGAACGACTCCTGTATACTCAGGACCAGGTTACAGAGGAAGGCATTTTTGATATCAATGGGATAATTGAGTACAAACCAGATATTGTTACCTACCAGGATATCCAGCGGGCCCATTTTTGTGTGCCCAATGAAAAAAATATTACCACCCAGTCCCATCTAATCAGTGCCGGCGGTGCCAAAGCCATTGCAGATGCTGTTTTAAATAAAGAGGTAAAAAATGGATTCGCACTGGTTCGTCCTCCCGGGCATCATTCCATGAGGGTTTCCCATGGCGGCCGTGGCTTTTGTCACATTAATATTGAAGCCATCATGGTGGAACATATCAGATCCCAGTATGGTATTAAAAAAATTGCGATTATTGATACGGATTGTCATCATGGGGATGGTACCAATGATATTTTCTGGCATGATCCTGATATTTTGTTCATTTCCCTTCACCAGGATGGAAGAACCATGTATCCCGGTACAGGTTTTCCAGAAGAATTAGGCGGCCCTAATGCCAAAGGCTCAAACCTGAACATACCGCTACCACCCGGTACATCCACGGAAGGCTATCTTTATGTTATTAGAAATTGCGTTTTGCCTGTTATAGAAGAATTCAAACCCGATCTTATTGTCAACTCTGCCGGACAGGATAACCATTATACAGATCCATTAACCAATATGAATTTTTCAGCCCAGGGATATGCAAAACTGACCACTCTTCTTAAACCTGACATTGCTGTTCTTGAAGGTGGATATTCCATTGAAGGTGCGCTTCCCTACGTAAATTTGGGTATTATCCTCGCCCTGGCAGGTCTTGATTACTCTGGAGTTGTTGAACCGGATTTTAATTCTGAACGCCTGAAACAATCGGTTAGTATTACGGATAAAATTAAAAAAACCACTGACATTGTTAATTCTTATTGGCATCAAAGAAACGAGCTGAGACAAAAAGCAGGCACGCCTGGAGATCTTGCTGTAAGACACCGGGAAGTATTTTATGATACAGATAATATTTTTGAACAGCAAAAAGAAAAAGTGCGAATCTGCCGGGATTGTGGCGGCTGTTTTGAAATAGATTCCACGGCCAGGCCGGGGCAACATATTCTTGCTGTACATATCCCGATCAATGCCTGTAAAGCCTGTATTGAAACCGGGTATAAATTTTTTGACCAGGCTGAAAAGAATAAATTTAATAATATCTTTTTACAGGACAGAACAAAAAATATCTATGAAATAAAGTGACACTGGATTCAAAAAACGTTTCACATCTTGAAAAAAGATCCCTTGTGATTCAAGCCATAAGGGATTTTTTTACCGACAATCTTTATCTTGAAGTAGAGACGCCAATTGTCTGTCCTAATATTATTCCAGAATCTCAAATTGATCCTGTAACATCTGAAGACCGATATTTACAGGCTTCTCCTGAACTTTGCATGAAACGGCTCCTGGCAAAAGGGTTCAATAAAATTTTTCAAATCTGCAAGTGTTTCAGAAGAAATGAAAGAGGGTTGCATCACCTGTCAGAATTAACGATGCTTGAATGGTATGCTAAAAATGATACTTATCTTGATTTAATGGATCAATGCCAGCGGTTAATCAAATTTATAGCAACACGACTCAATCTTGATAACAAGATCAAATATCAAGATAAACTCATCAATTTAAATCAACCTTGGCAAAAACTTACCGTTCAGCAGGCCTTTGTCCTATACGCAGACAGATCTTTAAATGATGCGCTGTTTGAAGGCAGTTTTGATGAAATCATCAGTTTCCAGATAGAGCCCCGTCTTGGAAATACAACCCCTTGTTTTCTATATGATTATCCGGCAAGCCTTGCGTCCCTGGCGAAGCTTTTACCGGGCAATCCTGAGGTTGCCCAGAGATTTGAGTTTTATATGGCCGGTATTGAGCTTGCCAATGGATTTACCGAACTGACTGATCCTGTTGAGCAAAGATCACGATTTGAAATAGAAAACAAGATCCGTCGATCTCAAAAAAAAACAATCTCCCCCCTACCGGAAAAATTTTTAACTGATCTTGAAAAAATGCCAGATGCTGCTGGGATTGCCCTGGGAATTGATCGGCTTGCCATGATTTTCTGTAATGCGAGCTCTATTGATGATGTGGTGGCATTTACACCGGAAAGCCTGTAATTGTCCTTATCATTTTTGAAATTCTTTGTTCACAAAAAAAGACATAATAATACACCCGATAATAAAAAACACCAAAGGAAATAATAATTGGCTTCCCATCTGAGGAATTTCATTTATATTGGTATAAATCCGCATATCCCTGACAATACTTATCACTCCATCTTTTTTTATATATTGCTGCGCCATGATAATGCTTTTTTTAAACGGCCACAATGCATATAAAGATCCAACCATCAATCCCATCAGGAATGCCATTGTGGCATTATAATATCTTTTTAAAACAGCAGTGATAAGTCTTGCAAATAAAAGGCCCCCGAAAATAACACCCATACCGAAACACCCTAAAAAAGCCAGGTTTTCCCAATTCAATGTTTTTAATCCTGATATGGCGGAAATAACTTCAAAATACTCTCCCATAAGGATCAGTACCAATGATCCGCTTATACCGGGAAGAACCATTGCGGAAACTGCAACTGCACCACAAATCAAAGCATACCCATATTCATCATAAGTATATTTTCCTGTGAATAAAAAGGCTGCTGCGTCTTTTTTTTCTTTATCAAAAGCCTGATTTTCCAAATACTTCCCTGCATAAAATTCTGATTTCTTTTTAACTTTTTCGTAAGGATTAACTTCATAAGCCACATAAATCGTACAGATAGCTCCTAAAACAACAAAAAAAAGAAGATAGGCTTTTTTATCTTTCAGCATTTTTACCGGAATAATGATGGATATCAGGATCAAACCGAAAAATAATGCATAGGTAACGCTAAAATGAGAAATGATTAGATACTTCATCAAACTTGAAAGAAAAACAATGGCAACACCGGCACCAACAAGTAATTTAAAAAGAAAAATAAAGTCATTATTTCTTAAAAACTCAACAAAAGTATCTAAAGAGCTTGATTTACCTGATTTAAAAATAAGGCGGATGATACAGGATAAGAAAAATAGAATATTGGCTTTGTTAATATTGTTCAGAATAGAAAAAACACGCTCATAAATTTTAAAAATCAAAAGAAATGTACCGCCGGAAACTCCTGGAATAATATTTGCCGTTCCAAGACAAAACCCCATAAGAAGTTCTTTGATAGACGATGATTGTTCTTTATTCTTTCTCATCGATTTACTTCTAGAACTACTCATTCCATCCATGTTGACCAATCAATTTCACGAATCTACATGCACCAAGGTTTGTTGTATTTATCCTGTCTTCGGTCTTTTCAAGCCGTATCAACTCCTGGGACAAATTATCACCCACGGGCATTACAAGCCTTCCACCGGTTGAAAGCTGTTCAATCAAAGGGCTGGGAATTTTTTGTCCGCCTGCTGTGACTATGATGGCATCAAAAGGACCTTCCTGCTTCCACCCTTGTGTGCCATCTGAATACCGGGTGACGATATTATGGTATTTAAGCTTATCAAAAAGTTTTCGCGTCTGTAAAAAAAGGGTATTATTCCTTTCGATTGTATATACTTTATATACCATCTGGGCCAGGACAGCTGCCTGATATCCTGATCCCGTACCGATCTCAAGCACTCTTTCATGGCCTTTTAGATTCAGACTTTGAGTCATCTCTGCAATTATATAAGGCTGGGAAATCGTCTGGCCCTCTCCAATGGGCAAAGGAAAATCTTCATAGGCGCTGTCAACAAGAGCCTCGCTGACAAATAAATGCCGGGGTACAATAGACATTGCCGATTTAACTAGTGGATCCGTCACTCCCCTTGAAGCGATTTGTTTTTTCACCATTTCACGACGGCGGCTGGAATATTTTTTGAGTTCATTTTTCATGTACACCTTAATACCAGCAACCACCGCACTCGTCAAGAAGATACAGTCCTTTTACATCCTGATATCTTATCTTGATTTTTATCCTTAACATCGCTATTTATATCATCATGAACAGACTTCAACATATCATCAGGGCAATTATCATTTCCTGGATTATTTTTGCATTGGGTGTGATAGGATATATGTTGATTGAAAAATGGAGTTTCCTTGATGCAGTATATATGACTGCCATTACAGTTACTACTGCAGGGTTCATGGAAGTGCATGAATTAAGCTCAGCAGGAAGAATATTTACCAGCATCGTCCTGGTTGCCGGTGTCGGTTATTTCTTTTACATAGCCGGGCTTATCATACAATCCATAGTTGAAGGAGAAATAAAAGCAATTTTGGGGAGGAAAAGATTGGATAAAAAAATCCGCAAATTGAAAAATCATTACATTGTCTGTGGATACGGCCGTATCGGAAGAGTATTGTCTCAACTGATAAAAGAAGAGGCAAATGACATTGTTGTAGTTGAACAAGATAAAAGTCTTGTTGGTGTGTTGGAAAAAGATAAAATGCATTATATTCAGGGAGATTCCTCGGACGAGGAAATTCTTGCCAAAGCCGGCATTGAAAACGCATCTTTTCTTATTGCCGCCCTTGGAACGGATACTGCTAATGTTTTTCTTGTCTTAACTGCAAGGCAATTAAATCCTGATATTTATATTATGGCCCGGGCCAGCAGTCCCAATGTTAAGAAAAAACTGATGATTGCCGGGGCCAATTTTGTTGAATCCCCGTATGATATCGGAGCCATATCCATGGGATTAAAACTGCTTAGACCCAGTGTCAGTAGATTCCTTGCAATTGCGTTATCCAGAAAAAAAGAAGCCATTCAGATGGATGAAATTTTTATGCCGAAAAGTTCCAAATATACTAATGTTGCACTCAAAGATTCCGGGATCAGGCAGGATTTCAATCTAATCATTATATCCATAAAAAAAACCTCCGGAGAAATGCTTTTTAATCCTCATTTTGAAACCTTGCTTGAACCTGAAGATACTATAATTGTTATGGGAAAAACTCCGGACTTAAAGGAATTTGCAAAAGCCATCAACCCTAAGGAAACTTGATCGCAACACCTAAAAACCAGTGATTATATTTTATAAATTATCCGTTTATCCGTAATAATAATATCAACTGTAAATTTCCTTGATTCCATCTGGATCTGATCAACAACCTGCTCCTCATAGGCAATGGATACTTTTCTGCATGTTTCAGGCAGTTTTGTGATAAGCTTATTATAAAAATTATTACCAAAACCTATCCTGCCACCTTTATCATCAAATGCAAGCCCTGGTATAATAGCAATGTCAACATCCTCCAACGATATCTTTTTACATTTTTCAATATCCGGCTCAAGAATATCATTGGCGCTTGTTACAAGATCGTTTTCATAATTATTGATTTTATAAATGTTAATGGCGTTTTTTGCATAGGTAAATACGGGTAAGGCAATTCCTTTTTCTATCTGTAATGCTTTTTTAATAATTTTTTCTGTGGGCATTTCATTACTTATTGGAGTATAAAAAAAAGCCAGTTGGGCTTCCATGAAATTGGCAAACTCAAAAAGCTTATGCTCAATCTTCTCATATTTCTCAAAAAGGTCTTCTTTTGCAAGGTATTCCAACCGGTCGGCCACCAATGTCAAATTATTTATTTTCCCATTCTTTATTTCATCCATCTATTTTGTCCTTTTTTATTACAAAGAAAGTTTTTCTGAACTATTATACACCTTTGGCCAATTGTCAACCTGCAAAAATCATTGACTGTTTACCCCCCTCATGGTATCAGGTGACAATTGTTGAAGAATCTTTTAAAATAGGAACTTAGGGAATTTAAAAAGGGTAAAATAATAAATAAAATGCTAGATTTAAAATATATAAAAACCAATTTGGAAGCTGTTAAAAGGGGCATGGAAAAAAGAAAGGCTAAAATAGACTTTACCTTGATTTTAAATAATGAAGATAAAAGGAAAGCATTGCTTTTGGAGATAGAAGCTCTGAGACATAAAAGGAATGTTGTTTCCGGTGATATCGCAAAAATGAAAAAAGCAGGGGAAAACGCTGCCCCTTTTATTGAACAAATGAAAGACGTTTCTGAAACCATAAAAAAACTGGATAAAGAACTTTCATCAATCAAAGATGCCATACATGATTTTCTTATCTCGCTTCCGAATATCCCCCATGAAGATGTCCCTGTAGGTAGAGATGATACTGAAAACAGACTCGAAAAAACCCATGGCAAACCAAAAAAATCTGATTTTAAAATAAAGCCCCATTGGGAAATTGGTGAAAATTTAGGAATCCTTGATTTTACAAGGGCGGCAAAACTCACGGGGGCTAGATTTCCGCTCTATTTTGGGCAAGGTGCAAGGCTTGAAAGAGCGCTTATAAATTTTATGCTGGATATCCATATTTCTCAACATGGCTACACTGAAACTCTGCCTCCATTTATTGTGAACAAAGCCACTATGACAGGAACCGGTCAATTACCCAAGTTTGAAGAAGACCTTTTTAAACTTGAAGGATGGGATTACTACCTGATCCCTACTTCTGAAGTTCCCATGACCAATATTTATGCCAATGAAATTATTGACGAATCAATGCTTCCCTGCAAATTTACAGCATACACTCCATGTTTCAGGTCGGAAGCCGGTTCTTACGGCAGGGACACTAAAGGATTAATTCGTCAGCACCAGTTTAACAAAGTGGAACTGGTTAAATTGACAACCCCTGAAACCTCATTTATTGAGCTTGAATCCCTGCTTTCCAATGCTGAAAAAATCCTTCAACTTCTTGAACTTCCCTACCATGTTGTCACACTCTGCACTGGAGATTTAGGTTTTTCAGCAACAAAAACCTATGATATTGAAGTATGGATGCCGGGCCAGGATGATGGGGGTTTATACAGGGAAATCTCTTCTTGTAGCAATTGTCTGGATTTCCAGGCCAGGCGTGCCGGCATACGATTTAGAAGAAAAGATACGAAAAAACCTGAGTTTGTTCATACTTTAAATGGTTCCGGACTGGCTGTGGGACGGACATTTGCCGCCATATTGGAAAACTACCAACAGGCCGACGGATCTGTTATTATTCCTGATGCATTGGTATCCTACATGGGTGGCCAAAAGGTGATTGATAATGATGCTTGATTTTTTTCCTGAGGATATAAAACCTTATATCATACCAAAGCCTCGAAGCGGTCAGCATTATAAATGCCTGGGGTGTTCTGTAGAATATTCAATCGAAAAACTTTTATATGTATGCCCTGAGTGCAACCAGGTCCTGCTCATTCAGGATAAAAAAGCCAAGACGCTACAAAAGATTCCCGGGAAGACCTGGCAGAAAATATTTGATTTCAGAAAAATGCTGAAAATACCTGCTCTAAAGGGTATTTACAGGTATCATGAATTTATTGGGCCAAGCATTCCTCTGGAATCCATCATTTATCTTGGTGAAGGTCATACACCTGTTATAGAAGCCGGCGAAAGCCTTAAAGAGACTATTGGACTTTCATTTTTTTATAAAAACGACGGACAAAACCCAAGCGCTTCTTTTAAAGATCGTGGTATGGCCAGTGCAATGTCCAGCATAAAAGATCTGATTGATAAAAATCTTGTATCTGATGTTATTGCCATCTGTGCATCCACGGGCGACACATCTGCTGCTGCTGCTCTCTATGCGTCTTACCTGGGGCCTTTAATCAAATCTGCTGTTCTTTTGCCCCATAAAAAGGTGACCGCTCAACAACTTTCACAGCCCCTGGGAAGCGGTGCGCATGTTTTTGAAATTCCAGGTGTTTTTGATGATTGCATGAAAATTGTAGAACATTTGTCAACACAGTATTCAGTTGTACTTTTAAATTCAAAAAATGCATGGCGGATTCTTGGCCAGGAATCATATTCTTATGAAGTTGCCCAGGATTTTGACTGGGATATGAAAGACAAAGTTATTGTTGTCCCTATTGGAAATGCAGGTAATATTTCAGCCATAATGAATGGATTTATTAAATTTTATGAAGCCGATATCATTGATTGTTTGCCAAAGATAATTGGTGTCCAGTCAGAGCATGCTGACCCTGTCTATCAATACTATCTTGAACCCGATGAAACCAAAAGAAAATTTGTACCTGTGGATACAAAACCAAGTGTGGCTCAGGCTGCAATGATAGGCAATCCTGTTTCAATGCCAAGGGTGATACAGATTGGAAAGGAATATAACACCATTGCCGGTGGCCGGCAGGTATTTTTTGTTCAAGTAACAGAGCAGTCTATAATGGATAGCCAGCTTTTGGCTAATAGAAACGGCCATATTGCATGTACCCAGGGGGGCGAATGCCTTGCAGGACTTATAGAGGCGCTTAAAAAGAATATTGTTACAAACAATGAGACTGCCATACTTGATGCAACTGCACATGCAATGAAATTTTCGGATTTTCAAGACCTCTATTTTAAATCACAAATACCTAAAGACTATAAAATTGATTCTGATTTAAACAATATCAACCAGCCCTCCCTAATACTGCCGGATGATCCCACAATAATTCCATCACAAAAAAATCGTCTGGGAGAAAAAAATTTCCAAAATTTTATCGAGGATATTTCTGGTAAAATAGCCAAAAGACTGGATTTAACAACACCTTTATGATTCATGAAAAAATTTATTTTTTTAAACTATGCATTTTCGTCGGTTTATTTTTCTTTGTTTCAAGTGTATACCCATTTTCAGCCCATTCTAAAGCCAAAAGCGTAAAGACTTCTTACAAAAGATATTCAATTTTAAAATATAAAAATGAGGATATTCTTTGCGAACCTTATATCGTCCAAAAAGGGGACTGGCTGTATAAAATCTTTCAAAAAAAGGGAGAACTTTCAAAAAAAAATTTCACTCTTTTTTTAATCATATTTAAGCAAATTAATCCCAAAAACAACAATATCGATGACATTAAGCCGGGCAGCCGAATCCTTATTCCTTTAAAAAGAACAGGGGTCCAAGACTTTAAGCAAATCACACCAGGTAATATTGATGTCCCTGTCATCGAATTTTCCGGCCGGCCGAACAAACTGGATTTGGCACCATTCTTTAAAATACACAAAATCAAAAAAGGGGAAATAGTTTCCAGGCTGTTGGATAAGGATTTTTTAAATAAAGGGGGTGGTATATCAAAGGAAGGTCTAAAAGCTTTACAACTGGTCAACCCCAATATAAAAAATATTCACATAATTTATGAAGGTGCTGATATTTATCTGCCCGACCCTTCCATAAAATCTCAACCCTGGTTTAAGGGTCTTATCTCGGGAGAATCAAAAAAATACAAAGATAAAAAAATAAAAAAACGCTTTAAAATAGAAACCAGTAAAATGATGGCATTAAAAAGGTACACTTCTCTTATTGAAGGAACCCTATTAAATAGTGGGAAAATGTATTTTCCTGAAAAAAACAATTCAACCGGGGTGCTTGATTTATCATCTAATCCTATTATTGATGCCAAAGATGGTTCCAAAATACTTATCCTTTCGGGCGATAATATAAGTGGTGCCCTGGTAAAAAACATACAAGCCCATTGGAAGGATCTGAAAATTAAATTATTGTCAGAGCTGACTAATAAACAAGAGACTGATAAACAAGAGACTGATAAACCGAAAATTGATAAATTAAAAATTGTTGAAAAAAATAGATTGCTGAAAAAAAATATTGGGATCACTGAAACCAAAATTATTATTAAGGCACTACTTTTGCAAGCTAACTATACTTATACCTCAAATTCAAAAATACATTTTATGTTTAATAATATACTTCTTGAGGCATCTTTTGATCGGGTTACAAGAGAAGACACAAAAGATGTGTTGATTAATTTTGGAATAGTTTATGGATCTGCTTTAGAAATCCTTAAAAAACAAAAATTAAAAATTCTTTCCATATCCCCTGAATTAACCCCAATTGAATTGGCACAAAAATTATTCTCGCATCTTGGATATGCAACATGGAATAACCCTTCTTTTTCCAGTAAAAAAACCATTAAAAGCATAAATGGACTTTATCTTACCAAAGGACAAGAAAAGTTGTTTCTTCCTGTTAATAAATTAAGTGCAGATGCTTTTGCCTATCTTAAAAACGAAGGCGTAAAAATTTTATCCGCTGAAAGGAACACAATAATGGAGAAGAAAACCAAGCCCAATAAAGGGGAAATACCAATATGAAAAATCTTATTTCTTTATTTTTTGTCGTCCTTTTTATGGTGTCATGCGTGTCAAAAAATATGGATGTGGAGAACAAAAAAGAAATTGCACTGGCAACACAAAGGCTTGGCGAGGAACTCTATAGGAATGGTAACCATACAGCTGCATTAAAAAACCTTCTTGAAGCCCAAAAAACCATTCCCAATGACCCCTATCTTTTCAATAGCCTCGGGCTTGTCTATCTTGTCAAGTTTAGAAATGATCTTGCAGAAAAAAGTTTTAAAAAGGCTTTGGAATTTAAACCTGATTATATTCGCGCAAAAAATAATCTTGGGGCGGCATATATGAAGCAGGAAAAATGGGATCTTGCCATTCAGTGTTTTAAAGAGGTTTCCGAAAATCTTTTATACGCTACTCCTGAAATACCTTTGTCAAATCTTGGATGGTCATATTTCCATCAAAAGATGTATGTAAAGGCCAAAACATATTTTAGAAAATCTCTGGAAATCCGTCCCAATTTTTTAAATGCCATCCATGGGCTTGCATCCATTTACATTAAGACAGGGTACCACACCCAGGCCATTGATTTTCTCCGTCATACATTGGAAAAAAATCCCGGTGCTGCCATCCTTCATGCTGATTTGGCAAAGGTGTATGAAGCGTTAAAAGAGTTTGATAATGCCAAAAAATCCTGGAATATTGTGCTAAAGATAGAACCTGACACATCACCACTTGCAAAGGAAGCACAAAAAAGACTTTTTGATTTGAATTAATCTGTTGCGGGAAATGTACTTCTTTTTTGTTCCAGCTGAACAATTGATGGGGTTATAAAGATTAAGAGCTCATTTCTTTTATCATTGTCAATATCTGTCCTGAAAAGCCTGCCTAAATACGGAATCCCTGAAAGGAAAGGGGTTCCAGAACTGCTTTTAGTATCAGTTGTTTTTACAATACCGCCAATGACAATGGTATCATTATTATTTACAAGAAGCTCTGTCTCAGCTTCATTGGTTGAAAGAGAAGGAACCCCGCTGGTTACAGAGTCAATATCATTTTTAGTCAAAAAGACATTCATTGCAATCCTTTTATCCGGTGTGACATGGGGTGTGACTTCCAAAAGCAAATCAATATTTTTAAATTTAACTGAGGACCCTCCCGTGTCATCACGTTCAAGATATGCAAACTCAAGGCCTTGTTTTATTCTTGCACTTTTGTTGTCAAGGGTAAGGATTCGGGGTGAAGATACTACCTTGACATCACCTTTTATTTCAGAAGCTGCTAATTGGGCGTTTAAAGATGTAAGGCTGGAGCCAAATAATCTAAAAAAATTAAAAGTGCCTGTGTTTGCAGGCGCTGAAATGGGATGATTTAATGCCACCGTAAAATCGGTAACCCCGGCAGTTGCTGTATTTCTTTCAGTAAGGCTCAACCCTAGCCCCAACTCCCTTGAAAAATCCTTTGTCACCTCTACAACTTTTGCTTCAATCATGATTTGCGGGGTGACTTTATCCAATCGAAAAATTATTTCCCGGGCCTGATCAATTTTTGCCTGAGTATCAGTGAAAATGATCATATTGGTCCTTTCATCAACACTTATCCTACCTCGGTCTTTTGTCAGAATCTGGAGTATATGAGGTTTAATATCAGCTTCTGCATCGGAATAATTTACAGGGATATACTCTGTGACCAATGGCTGAAGACTCTTTTTTTGTTCCAAAGATTTTTGCCTGGCAACAATAGTTTCCTGCATCATTTTTTCTTCTTTGGCCAGTGTATCTATGGTTGCAATCCGTATAACATTTCCTATTTTTTTCATTCCAAGGTTATTCATCCTTAAAACAAGATCCAGCACCTGATCCCATGGTACCGGATTTTCAAGGGTTAAGGTCACTTTCCCTTGAACATCTCTGTCGATGGCAAAATTAAGTTTTCCAACACTTCGAAGGATTCTGAATACATTCTTAATATCAGTTTCATAAAAATCCAGCTTAATTTTCTCACCTGTATATTTTTTTTGCGTTCCAAAAATTGCTTCTTCCATGGCCTGTTGTTTAATGATTTGTTTTTTATTGGTTTGCTTTTTAATGGTTTGCTTTTTATCTGAAATTAATACAGAGTCTTCAGGCAGGTCTGTCTTCTGTTCTGTGTTTTCAATTATTTGGGTTTGAGGTTCTTTGGATACTTTTTTATCGGCTTTAGTAAATACAGGTGGAGTTACAGCCGATGCCTCGAAAAACAATGAAATAATATTTTGAGTCTGAACAATTCTATAGGGTACATGGTCCCTTATTTTTATCTCAATTTTTGAGTTCCTTTTTCCCCCAGGAACCTGGATCGGCATTAAACCTTCAACTGCAGATTTAAAATATTGAGTTAAAAGCGGCCGTTTATGAACCTCTGGGATTATTGTATTATATAAATTTAAAAACAGTTTATTATTGTCATCGTCATGGGTGATGTCATGTTTTACAGGGTGGTTTGTTTGCACAACAATAGCAGTTTTCCCATCTTCCATTGTATTAAATTCAATATGAGTCATTTTTGCTGTTCTATCTGGAATAATAATAGTTTCTTCAGATTTTGGATCATTTTTCAAGCTTTGATCCGTTGCAATGTCTTGGAAATTTGTCTTGTCATTGACATTGGCCTTATTTCCCATCATCTCGGCCAAAAGCACTACCGTTAAAATATTAACATTTTCTATTACTTCATAGGCAAGGTCTTGTTTTAATAAAATTTCAATTTTTGCAGTTGTCTTTTCTTCATCAACATAGGTTACAATCACATCACCAATACTGTTGTTTCCAGGGATTGTCATCTTAAAATCTTCAGCAATAGCCGTTTCCGGAAGATAAATAGCAATTCCAAAAGGAAAGGATTGTTTTATTGAGGTATAGACTAATTTTTGATTCCCCTGAATTTTAATCTCAATGGGTTGTTTGTCCAATTCAACACTGACTGCACTTATCTGCCTATCCCGCAAACCAATAGTACTATTACCTGATAACGCCCTATTGTTTTTTATTTGCTCAGCTTTTTTAATCGTTTGGGTTTGGAAGGGATTACACCCTGTAACAATTATCACAACCAAAAATAAGCCAAGTATTTTATTTTTCGTATTCATTCTTTTTTTCATCTGGGGAAAAGACATATTATTCCTCATTATCAATTTTATGAAGTTTTATTTCCTGAACACGCTCTTTGAGCCTTCCTTTATAATCTTTAACCCGCTCTTTTATCACAATACTGCTATCTTTAATTTCATATACTTTCCCCTGATTTTTCCCAATATAGGTACCGATTCCAACCTCATACCCTTTACCATTGGCTTCTTCTACCATTGCAATCTGTCTGTTTTTCATAATAATGACGGCAACCAGACGGATTTGGTTTAATCCGATCTTTTCAAGAGGTGTTAAAATTCTTTTTGGGCGCTCATCAACCTGGGGCATGACTTCTACTTGCTTCTCTTGAATTAAAGATTCAAAAGGATCAATTTTACCTTGAAAATCATAATGTTCAATCTCTTGTTGATCCTTTTTTAGTTCTAAAGCTTGAAGACCGCTTTCTTTGACCAAAACTTCATTATTTTTTGTATTTAATTCATCCTTTTCAATTTTATTTTGAGATAAGGGCTGGGAAGATATTTTTCTTGAAATTACACTGGGGGCCGGTTTATTTGCCTCCTGTGGTTGATCATCACATGCAAGGAATAAAAAAACAAACCCCAATACTATCGCTAATAAAATTATCTTTGATCTATATATCATTATGATTTTTTTAAATGGTTCCTATTTCTTTTTTCTTTTTTGATTATTTTTATCTGTTGATCCTTTTTTTTCAACAAACATATAGGTAACTGCCTTGCAGCCCATATCTATCAGGTTGCTCCCTTTTTTACTTTTCACTTCAACATTATTAATATTTACAATCCTGTTAAGCCTTTTAATTTGGAAGAAAAAATCCGTGATTTGATGATACCGGCCCTGGACTTTTATGGAAACAGGAATTTCTTTAAAAAATTCTTTATTGATTTCGTTGGCAGGTTGAAACAGATGAAATGCAAGCCCTGCATCACTCCCTGCTTTGGAAATGTTTGTCAGCAGTGATGGCAGCTCCCTTTTATCCGGAAGGGCTTTCATAGCCTGATTAAATTGTTCAGTTTTCTGGGCCATTAATGTTTCATATTTTAAAATTGCAGAAGCCCTTTTTTTAAATATTGAAAGTTTGGCAACCTGGCTTTTATAATTTTGTTTTTCTCTTTTTAATTCATCGTGCTTTGGCAAAAATACTAAATAAGAATAAACTCCGCCGATGACAACGAATGTTATAAGGTAGATGAGCAGCCTATGTACTTTTGTTAGAGTGTCAAGTTTTTCAAAAAAACCGCTCAAAAATTTTTTTTCATTAATTTTGCTTTTTTTCTTGCCCATTTTGACCTTATTTTGATTTCTCTTGTTTCTCTTCTTTTGGTTTTTCTTTACTACAAAGCAATTCAAATGATTTTAACATAACGCCATCTTTAAAAATTTTTATTTTTGCGGTTTTTAAATCAACTTTGCCAAAAATTGAAGAGTTTTCAAGTTTTTCCATGAAATCGGCAATTGTAGGATTATCAAATGCAATCCCTTTGATCGTAACGCTATTTTTATTTGTTTTAAAACTTTCAAGCCACATTCGCTCGGGAACTATAAGGTCTGTCATACTATCAAACAAAATTAGCTGCTTTCCTCTCTGTTTTTTCAACGAAGAGACTATTTCAAGCTTTTCCTCAAGAATTTTCAGATTTTTTTTAATTTTAGCTACCCGATCAGCCTTTTTTTTATATTTTAAAATTTGATGGTTGACCTGTTTTGTTTTCTCTTTTACTACCAAAATCTGATTATTGATAAGCATTGTATACCAGAATAGCGCCACAATAGTTAAAAAAATTAACAATAAAAAAATAGATATCTGCTTCCTGATACTCTCTTTTTTTCTGGCAACTCTAAATGGTAAAAGATTAATTCTTATCATTTGTCATCCACTCTTCTTAATGCAAGCCCTATGGCTATCGGTGCCAGGGGGCCTGTCTTTGTTATAAAAGAGTCTGGAAATTTCCTTTCATTTACAATTAAGGCTTCAAATGGATTAATGATTGATATTTCTGCATCCAGCTCAGATAAAAGACTATCTTTAAAACCTTTTATAAAAACACCGCCTCCGCTCAATACAATTTCCCCGATTTTTTCATAATTGGCAGAGGTTTGATACGTATTCACCACTTCAGTAATTTCAGTACACCATGATTTTGAAACTTCCTCGCATATCTCCTCAATACTTTTCTGGTTTACAATATCATTTGTTTGGCCACTCACTATTTGTTCCGCTTCATCCATGGTTACATCAAATTGAGAACAAATCTCTTCTATGATTTGATTTGTTCCTGATACAGTATCCCGCATCATTAACGATGCTTTTTCCTTTAATATGTTTAAAGAGGTTTTTGATGCCCCTATATCAATCAATAAGGTAACTCCCACCTGGTTTTCATATGGTAGCATCTCATAGGCGTTTTGAAGAGCAAACGTATCAACATCAATTATTTTAGGATAAAGTCCAGCCAGATGAATCAAATCAATATAATCAGCGACCAGATCTTTTTTAACTGCAACCACCAGAACACTCATATGGCCCTGAGAAAATTCACTTTCACCAAGGACTTGATAATCAATATTGACATCTCCAATATCGTAGGGGATATATTGTTCCGCTTCAGCATATATTGTATCGTGGAGCTGTTTTTCAGGTCTGGTTGATATATTAATTGTTTTAATTACGACTGAATGCCCGCCTGTTGAAACGGCTACATTTTTCTCACGTATTTTATGGGATTTAAAAAGCGTTCGGATGTCATTTGCAAGATTGTCCATATCAACAATCCTGCCTTCAACAATCGTACCCGGAGCGATTCGGGCCATCCCAAATTTATGCAGGACAATCCCCTTTCCGGTTACTTTGAGTTCAGCAACCTTAATAAACGAAGAGCCGATATCCAGACCGACAAGATGATCTTTTTTCCCAAATATCATACACTTTCACTATAATAAGGTAAAGCCATTGCCACTTGGTTTATCCGATTTGCAATTTTTATATTGATTACTCCTATCAATATCACTATACTTTGACCCGATATTGCTGTAAAGTCAAGCCCGATAGTGCCTTTTGCATAACCAATAGCAAAAGATGGATAGGTTTGTCAAACACAAAAACCATAAAATTATGAAATAAATGTTATATAAATTGAGCAAATTGCAGAGTGTAAAATCATTCCGGCTGGTAAAATTTTTTACATTCTCTTCTCTTGTGATAATGTTCACAGCGACCATTACCATCTCAGCTTTAAATGCGCACTGGGTGAGAAATATTCTTCTGGAAAAAAGTGAAGAGTATGCCTCCCTCCTTGTTGAAAACCTCAACCATCAGATTATTTCCAGATTTATGCTCCCTGTAATAATAAGATATGGTGGGATCAGGCTGCGGGAAAAAGATCAATCACAACTGATGGACAAAGTCGTTAGATCAACCCTACATAGTTTTAATGTTGAAATGGTTACCTTGTATGATGAAAACAACATTATCTCCTATAGCTTTGATCCGTCTAAAATAGGTCAGGAAAATGCCGGTGGTGTCCATTATGAAAAAGCTATGAAAAAACAAACGACTTCAAGACTCATACAGCAAGGAAACTTTCTGGAATTGTTATTTTTGTTTCCCCAGGAAACAAAAATTATTACCTTTGCACCCCTGAGGGCTGAAAAACAGATAATACCTGATCTGGCGGACCGGGTCCTGGGTGTCGTTGAAATTGTCCGGGATGTGTCTGATGATTATAAAAAAGTATTTAAGCTTCAAGGGCTTATTATTGGATCATGCTTTATTATTATGGGAATACTTTTTATCGTACTTCGGTTTGTCGTTAAGCATGGAGAAAAGATTTTAGAAGAAAGAGCCGAAGAAAAACTTAAGCTTGAAGAAAAACTGCATAGGGCTGAACACTTGTCTGCTATTGGAGAAATGACGGCAGGAGTATCGCATGAAATCCGAAATCCCCTTGGGATTATAAAAAGTAGTGCCCAATTATTGAAGAAAAAGATGGCAAATGTCGATGCCAAAAGCACCATCCCCGATATTATTGTTGAAGAGTCTGCAAGACTTGATAATATTATTACGGACTTTCTGGATTTTGCAAAACCTAAAACCCCGGATCTACATCCCTGCCGGGTTGAGGAAATTATAGAAAAAAATATTGTTTATCTTTCTCCCCAGATAGAAAATCAAAACTTCAATATCATCAAAGAAATATCAGAACAGCTACCGGAAATAATGGCTGACAGTGCCATGCTTCACCAGGCATTCTTAAATATTTTCATCAATGCATTCCAGTCCTTAAAAAATAATGGCTGTCTTACCCTTCGAATGAAATATGATTCCGAAAATATTGTTATTAACTTTATTGATGACGGGAATGGTATCCCAGAGGATGTTTTAAAAAAAATATGGACTCCTTTTTTTACAACAAAAGATACTGGAACCGGATTAGGTCTTGGCATTGTAAAAAATATGATTGAAGCCCACAAAGGAACAATTGCCATTACTAATAATATAACAAAGGGCGTAAACGTGGAAATTAGGCTTCCGATTTAGGAGACAGACTGAATGGAAAATATTCTGATTGTTGATGATGAAAAAAACTATCCCACAATAATAGGAGCAATTCTTCAGGAAGAGGGGTACCCATCCTTAACAGCTTCAAGTGGAATGGAAGCTTTGGATATTTTAAGAAATGAATCCATAGACCTGGTTTTGACCGATGTAAAAATGCCCGGGATGAGCGGCATCCAATTACTTGAAAAAATAAAGGAAATCCATCCAGATATTCCAGTTATCATCATGACAGCCTATGGCAGTGTTGAAAAAGCTGTTGAGGCTATGCACAAAGGCGCATACACATTCATTCTCAAACCTTTTGAGAACCAGGCGCTTATTGCACATATTGCCAAAGCCATCTCGGTTTACAGGATTGTCCAAGAAAACCGTATCCTCAGAGACGCCATCAGTTCACGGTACAAGTTTGATAATATTATCGGAAAAAGCAAAGTTATGCAGGAGATTTATGAGCTTATTAAAAAAGTGGCACCTTCCAATGCCAGCATCCTTATAGAAGGGGAAAGCGGTACGGGAAAAGAGCTGGTAGCAAAATCAATCCATTATAACAGTTTGAGAAAAAATAAGCCTTTAATCGCTGTAAATTGCTCAGCATTTGCTGAAACACTTTTGGAAAGTGAATTATTTGGTCATGAAAAAGGGGCTTTCACAGGGGCAGTTGCAATGAAAAAAGGTCGATTTGAAATGTCCGACCAAGGGAGTCTATTTCTTGATGAAATTGGAGAACTGCCCATTTCTCTCCAGGTAAAATTACTTAGGGTTCTTCAGGAGAAAACAATTGAAAGGGTTGGAGGGACATTGTCTATCCCTGTTGATTTTCGTCTTATTGCAGCGACCAATAAAAATCTTGAAAATGAAGTAAAAAAAGGAAGTTTCAGAGAAGATCTCTATTACCGGCTCAATGTTGTCAAGGCGGTTATACCTCCCCTTAGAGATCGATCCGAAGACATACCTTTGTTAATCAGACATTTTATTAACAAATTTACCAAAGAACAGCCCACAACTGGAAATGTATCTGAGATTCACCCGGAAGCCGTCAAAATTCTATGCGATTATCAATGGAAAGGTAATGTAAGAGAACTTGAAAATATGATAGAACGCTGTGTTATCCTCTGTAGCAGCGACACGATTACCCCGTCTGACTTTCCTTTACAGATAAGACAAAATATGTCTCTCACACTTGATCTGGATGGAATTCCCGAAGACGTCGGTTTAGCTGAAACCCTGGCAGCTGTTGAAAAAAGAATGATACAAAGGGCCATGAAGCTTTCAGGAGATGTGCAGACAAAAGCAGCTGATATTCTGGGAATTGGAAAAAGCGGATTAAACCAGAAGTTAAAAAAATTTAATCTGGATAAATAGGTATTGAAAAAAATAATAGACGGTTCAAAATTTTAAATTGTTTTAAAATTCATAATTTTTAGCTATATTTTTAGATAGTTAAAAATAAAATTTGTAAAATTTTATCAAACTCAGTTCAAAATACTGAACTTGCTCAGTATCTTTTATCCATCTCATTACGAAAAACTAAAA
>Ga0257125_1001454_pt1 | contig 24085 bp, 15 predicted proteins | sample SI106_200metaG_FD_190183 | JGI IMG/M metagenome (GOLD analysis project Ga0257125, IMG submission 190183) | Marine microbial communities from Saanich Inlet, British Columbia, Canada - SI106_200 | ecosystem: Environmental > Aquatic > Marine > Inlet | place: Canada: British Columbia | collected... | reverse complement strand
GCTGTTGCCACCGTAGACCACATCAAGACGGACAAACACGCAAAAAGATAGGCTTTTTTCTGATTTTCCAAAATTAATAAATTGTAAAACTTGTGTAAAAGCTGTGTTAGGTCAAATATTGCTTGATCAGGGAAGACAAATATCCCATTCGAAGCCGACATTCCCCTTGCAATTTGCAAAAGACTTAAGCTAGATTTAAGATGAGGTTTCCGTGCTTTTAAAAGACATTGGCTCATTTAAGGGCCAGATTAACAGAGGGACCTTGTGACACGCTCTCATTAAAAAAGAGACCGTGACAGCACCATCATTGGTGATCAGTTTGATGAGGCGTTATCTGACGATCTTTGTCAAGCCTGGAAGAGAGGTCCTGCAGTTTGATTATTTGCTTCGCTGTCTGTTATTTCAGTTTTTTAACCCATTGTTACCAGATCAGGAGCCACTGAAAAAGAAGACACCCCCTGTGGCAGGGTAATTGGGAATCTGTTTCGCCTAAGGTTATGAATTAAAGCGGAAAAGAGCATGATGGATTTCATTAAATCATATCAAGCTGGACTGGACATCGGTTCAACAACAGCCAAATTGGCCGTTGTCAATCAACGGGGAGATATCGTCTTCTCTGCGTATCAGAGACACCATACCAAAATCTACGAGACCATCGATACTATTCTGGATAATGCCCTCAGTCAATTGGGGGACTCTCCCATTAGACTGCAAATCACCGGATCGGCAGGCATGGGAATTTCAGAAAAGACCGGAATTCCATTCATCCAGGAGATCATCGCGACCGATGTTTTTGTAAAAAACCACCATCCCGAAGTCAAAACACTGATCGATATCGGCGGAGAGGACTCAAAAATGATCTTCTTCAACGAAAAAAGTCTGCCCGATATTCGCATGAATGGGAACTGCGCTGGCGGTACCGGCGCCTTTATCGATCAAATTGCCACGCTACTCAATATTGAGACCCAGGATCTGAATACATTGGCAGCAGACCACCAGAACGTCTATCCGATCGCTTCCCGATGTGGTGTTTTTGCCAAAACTGATGTTCAAAACCTCTTGTCCCGAAAAATCCCCAAAGCGGATGTGGCCGCTTCCGTTTTTCACGCAGTTGCCATTCAGTGCATGAATACCCTGGCCAGGGGGTTTGGAATTCAATCGAAAATTATGCTTTGCGGGGGTCCGTTTACCTTCCTTTCAGAATTGGGCCGGATTTTCCTGAAAGCGGTCAAAATGAACGAGGCGGATCTGGCAATTCCCGCGAGACCGGAACTGCTGCCCGCATTGGGGGCCGCTTTAGACACTCCGTTGCAGCCGTTCAAGAGTAGCCTGAAAAAACTCAGGTCGATCCTGGACGCAGCCAAATCGCAGCCCTCAAAAGCCAAAGACCGTCTGGAGCCCCTGTTTAAAAATCAAAGTGAGTTTGAGACCTGGAAAGCCGCCCATGCGGATATCAACATCACAAAACTTCCACTGGCGGAATATGACCGGGAAATCTGTTTTATTGGCATTGATTCCGGTTCCACCACAACCAAGATCACGGTCACAGGCCTAGACGATGAACTGCTTTTCTCCTGGTATCTGAACAACAGGGGAAACCCGGTGGATACCGCCATTCAAGGACTTGAAGATTTCAAAACGGAAGTCCTCAAACACAATCCGCAACTCAGGGTCGGGAAAACGACGGTCACGGGTTATGGAGAGGACTTGATCCAGGCAGCCTTCGGAATCGACAAGGGGGTGGTTGAAACCATCGCCCATTATACCGCCGCCTCGCATATCAGCCCCGAAGTCTCCTTCGTACTGGATATCGGCGGACAGGATATGAAGGCTATCTTCATTGAAGACGGGGTCATTAACCGGATCGAGCTGAACGAAGCCTGCTCCTCCGGCTGCGGATCCTTCATCGAAACATTTGGGACTTCATTGAATTTCCAGGTTTCTGATTTTGCAAAAATAGCCTGTCAGGCGGAAGCGCCCTGTGATCTGGGAACCCGCTGTACCGTTTTTATGAACTCCAAGGTCAAGCAGTCCCTGCGGGAGAATGCATCAGCCAGCGAGATCAGCGCCGGTCTGGCTTATTCGGTGATTAAAAACTGTCTTTTCAAAGTTCTGAAACTGAACAACATGTCCGAACTGGGCGATCATATCGTCCTGCAGGGCGGAACCTTTAAAAACCTGTCCATTGTCAGGGCCTTGGAGAAACTCTCGGGGAAAACGGTTACGTACTCCGATATTCCTGAGCTGATGGGCGCCTATGGTGCCGCATTGATCGCCAGACAGGATTACGAGCGGGACCACAGCGATTCCACCTTTGTCGGCCTTTCCAACCTGGATCTTGTCAACGATTACACAACCAAACAGGTACACTGCAAGGGGTGTGAAAATAATTGTGTGATCACGCGGTTCAGGTTTGGTCCTCAGCGGACATTTTTTTCAGGCAATAAATGCGAGAAATTTTTCAGTAGCCGGGGGCAAAAAACAGAGCCGGGGGTCAATCTGCTCCAAACCAAACTGGAACTGCTTTTTAACCGCAGTGAATCGCGATTGGAGAATCCGCGTCTCACCGTCGGCATCCCCAGGGTTTTGAATATGTTCGAGAATTTCCCTTTCTGGCATACCCTGCTCACAGCCTGTGGGATCGATGTCGTCTTGTCGTCACCGTCCACAATGAAACTGGCGGAGAAAGGATTGGGTACGGTGATGTCGGACAGCATCTGCTTTCCAGCGAAGCTCGTGCACGGACACATCATGGAACTGATGGAGCAGAACGTAGACCGGATTTTCTACCCCATGGTTTTTTATGAAAAAAGAGAGTTCAGCGATGAGAACAACTCATTCAACTGCCCTATTGTCAGCAGCTATCCGGAAGTGGTCGCAAGCGCCATCAACCCTGCGCAGAGATATCAGATTCCATTGGACAAGCCGGTCATCACATTCAACGATAAGTCACTGCTGACAAAGACCTGTCACAACTATTTGAAACAGTTCGGCCTTTCAAAAACCACCGTCAAAAAAGCACTGGAAATGGCTCTGGAGGCCCAGCAAGCTTTTAAAACAGCCTTGAAAGAAAAAGCCGCGAAGATGATCCGGGACGCAGAAGAGAGCCATAAATTGCTGATCGTTCTGGCTGGAAGGCCCTATCACATCGATCCGTTGATCAACCATAAAACACCCGAAATTCTGACCAGCCTGGGCGCTGACGTTGTCACCGAAGATGCTCTGCCGTTGACGGGGGATGATCCATTCGATCCGGTCCATGTCATCACCCAGTGGTCCTACCCCAACCGGATATACAAAGCCGCCCAATGGACCATTACCCAGCCGGACAACATCCAGTTTATTCAGTTTAACTCTTTTGGCTGTGGTCCCGATGCCCTGGTAACGGATGAGACGAAAGAGATCCTGAAATCCGGTCGGAAAAATTATACCCTGATCAAGATCGATGAAATCTCCAGTACCGGTTCCGTCAGGCTGCGTCTGAGATCGATGGTGGAATCACTGAAACTGAAAAAGCCGTCAAAAAGACTTAGTCCAATCGAAAGAAAAACAACACCCATATTTGGCAAAAATGATAGAAACAGAACCATCCTTGCGCCCTTTTTTGCTGACAAATACTCCCCCTTGATACCAGCCATATTCAAACAAGCGGGTTATAACCTCGTCGTTCTTCCTGAACCGGATCGGGCTTCTGTCGAGCTGGGATTGCAATTTGCCAACAATGATATCTGTTATCCTGCCACCATCATTGTCGGCGATATCATCAAAGCCCTGCAGTCAGGACACTATAACCATGACGAGATCGCAATTGGGCTCACACAGACGGGCGGACAGTGCCGAGCTTCGAATTACCTGGCACTTATTAAAAAAGCCCTCCTGGCAGCAGGTTTCGAAGACATTCCGGTCATTTCCGTTACAACGACCTCTTCCCATAATCTCAACGATCAACCCGGATTTGAAATTGACTGGCTGAAAATTATGAAGATCTTGCTTCTAAGTCTCATAATGGCCGACAACCTGGCAAAAATGTACTATGCGACTGCGCCTCGGGAAAAAAATCGAGGGGAGAGTGCTGACTTGCACAAGATATATTTGCGAGAGGTAGAAACGATCATCCTGAATAAGGACTATCCGAGGGTATATGATTTACTGAAAAGAGCTGTCAGTGATTTCAATCGCATCGAAACCATCCCGGGAGACTGCCCAAAGATCGGCATCGTGGGTGAAATCTATATTAAATATAACTCCTTCGGTCACCAGAAAATCGTCGACTGGCTGATTGAAAACAGGATTGAAGCGGTAGTCCCATCCATCATCGATTTTTTCACCCAGGATTTAATGAATGTTGTGGCCGATAAGCAAGCCAATCTGAAAAAGGCCCGGTTTTCAGATGTGCTTTCGATGGCCTTAGAACACTACATCAACCATTTTCAGAACCGGGTCAATCGGATCCTGTCCAAATTCAGATACCCTTCATCATTTCATAATATCAGGGATATCGCCAAAAAAGCAGCTGATATCTTAAGTCTGGCGAATCAATTTGGAGAGGGTTGGTTGATTGCTGCGGAAATCGCTTCTTTTGCCGAGGATGGAGTTAACAGCGTCATCAGCCTGCAACCCTTCGGCTGCATTGCCAATCATGTTATCTCAAAAGGGATCGAAACCAAGATCAGAACTCTCTACCCCCACATGAACCTTCTCTTTCTTGATTTTGATTCCGGAACCAGCGAGGTCAACGTTCTCAACCGTCTGCATTTTATGGTCAAGAACGTTTCAAAAAACTGGACTTCTACCTGACTTGCTTCCTATCCGTCTCTAAAGCGACCCATATTCTTCTCAGCTACCCGAGTGACCGACCAGTATTAAAGTCTTTAAGGACAAAACAGAGTGTGATAACGGCAGCTTGAAATATAGTCACCATAATGATATAGTTGAGCCGGCTGAAACATCCAAATCCCATGATGAGGGATTCTGGCATAATGCTGATCTCTAAACGAGAGAAGCGCCATCACAGGTCAGAAAAATGCATTTTTGCTTTAGGAGTAGAGATGAATAATAACGACACGATGGAAGAACTGCAGCGACTGGGTATTGGCAGGAAAATACGAGCTCTCCGCGAAGAAAAGGGGATTCAAATTGCGACACTGGCCCAGGAAGTTGATGTTGGGCAACCACTGCTGTCCCAGATCGAAAGTGACATCATTCCCCCCACCCTTGCGACCCTGCTGAATATAGCCAGGGTACTGAAAGTCAGCGTCGACTATTTTTTCGTCGACAGCGCATCACTGGATAAAATTGAACTGACCAGAGTCCACGAGCGCCTTTCTGTTGCCAAGAGCAGAGAATCAGACCCTGCCCGGCTTACCTACAATTATCAGGCACTTTCTTATCGGCTGCAGGGAAAACAGATGGAACCGTTCCTGGTGGAATTTGATTCCCGGATCGAGGAACATCCGGTTCCGCTTTCCCATGCAGGCGAAGAGTTTTGCTATTGCCTGGAGGGGGAGATCGAATTCATTACCGATGAGAGACGGATCACCCTCGGGCCCGGAGACTCACTCTACTACTATTCAGATGTCCCCCATGTCCTCCGTGGCATCGGGCCTGGCAATCCAAAAGGAATTTTTGTCCTGCTGCCCGGTAAATGAACCCCAGCCTAATGACCAGGAGAGTGCCCCATGATTGAAATCAGACTGCACGGCAGAGGTGGACAGGGAGCGGTCGTCGCATCCAAAATCCTGGCAGTGGCCCTGTTCGCGGAGGGAAAGTATGTGCAAGCCTTTCCCAAATTTGGGGTTGAACGTCGAGGGGCTCCTGTCGAAGCTTTTTTGCGGCTGGACACGGAAAAAATCTTGATTCGGAGCGAAATTGAGCAACCGGACCATGTTGTCGTTCTGGATCATACCCTGATCGATGTGATCGACGTTACCGCCGGTCTGGCGGAAAATGGCTGGATCCTGATCAACACCGATCTCAAGCCTCTGGATTTCACCGAACTGGCGCAATTTAGAGTCGCCTGTGTGAATGCCAGTCGCATCGCCGCTGATCTCGGTCTTGGCAGCCGCAGCGCTCCCATCGTTAATACTGGGATTTGTGGTTCTTTCGCCCAATGCACCGGTCTGGTCAAACTGCAATCGGTTTGTGATGCCATCAAGGAAGAGGCCCCCATCAAAGCGGCGGAAAACGCACAGGCTGCCACAATCGCTTTTAACACAACCATTATTTGATTGAGGTTTTCAGATGTCAGATGAAAAACCGATCATTTACCGAACCTTGGAAGAGATGCCGGAATATGTCATTTCCGAGGCGAGCATGCTCTGGAACAAAACAGGGTCCTGGCGTTATCTCAGGCCCCGCTATCTGAACAGGACCCCTCCCTGCAACCAGGGTTGCCCGGCGGGAAATGACGTGGAAGGTTTCATTCATCTGCTTGAAAATGGAGAGCCGGAGAGCGCCCTGCGCCTGATCCGGAAAGAAAATCCCTTTCCAGCCGTTTGCGGCAGAGTCTGCTACCACCCATGTGAATCCGCCTGTAATCGTGCCCATTTCGATGACCCCATTGCCATCCACACGCTGGAGAGAATTGCCGGTGACCAGACACTGAAAAACGACGCTCCCGAAAAAACCGGACCGGACAGTGGTAAAACAGTGGCCATTATCGGTTCGGGACCCTCAGGCCTCACAGCAGCATACCACCTCGCTCGCATGGGACACCGACCCACCGTCTACGAAGCGCTTGAAAAACCTGGAGGCCTGCTGAGACACGGCATCCCTGAATATCGCCTCCCCAAAGCGATTCTGGACCGGGAAATTGACAATATTGTCTCCCACGGCGTTGAAATTATCTGCGGTCAGAAAATTGGTTCCGCTATCCCCTGGTCAGGCCTTGAAAAATTCAACGCGGTTTATCTCAGTCTCGGGGTGCATCAGAACCGTCAGTTGGGAATTCCGTCGGAGGATGCAGACGGTGTTTTATCAGGACTCGATTTTTTGAAAAGGATTTCCTGCGGTCAACCACCTGATTTGGGAAAAAGCACCATCATCATCGGGGGCGGAAATTCAGCTATCGATTCGGCCAGATGCGCATTAAGAATGGGAAGCCGGGTTCTGGTTTTTTACCATCGATCCCGCATGGAAATGCCGGCTTTTGCAGAAGAGGTTAGTGAGGCCTTGAAAGAGGGCGTAAATATTAATTTTTTAACCCAACCCGTGAAAATACTGACCGAAAATAACCGGGTCAGCGGAATTCAATTCCGAAGTACAAAACTCGGCAGTCCGGATGAATCCGGTCGCAGGAGGCCGGAACCCATCCCCAACAGCGAGTTTGATATCACGGCGGATACGATCATCACGGCCATTGGAGAGTCGGCAGATCTAGATTGGCTGCCACCGGAGATTCAATGTGAAAATGGCCGCATCGCTGTCAATTTATTCGGGCAAACCAGCCAGAAACACATATTCGCAGGAGGTGATGCGGCACTGTCTGATCACAACGTGGCCACTGCCATCGGCTCAGGGAAAACAGCTGCCTGTGCCATCGATGCCTTTCTGAATGATCTGGATCTCGATTCCCTGAGAGACCTGATAACCATTGGAGAAACGGGCACCATATCCGTCAGCCGCTATTTGAAACAGGGAGATGCACACAAGAAACAACCCTATTCAAGCAAAGCGGCCTCCTTTGAAGACCTGAATACAAACTATTTTAAAAAAACAGCCCGGCAAAAAATCAAAACCCTTGATGTTATAAATAGAACCAGTAGTTTCGATGAGGTCAATCAGAGTTTGAGTCCTGAATCCACCCTGAGCGAAGCAAAGCGGTGCTTTCATTGTGGTGTCTGCAACCAGTGTGACAATTGCTATATCTTTTGTCCGGACATAGCGATTCTGAAAAACGGATCCGGCGAAATTGGCTATCAAATCAACATGGATTACTGTAAAGGATGCGGCATCTGTATCAACGAATGCCCTCGCACTGCAATGATCATGGAGGAGGAACATTGAAAAAAATCCTGATGGGAAATCACGCCGCCAGCTGGGGGGCCAAGCTTTCCCAGGTGAAAATGATCGCAGCCTACCCCATCACTCCTCAAACCCATATTGTGGAAGAGCTCTCAGAAATGTGCGGTGATGGACGTCTGAACGCCAAGTTTCTAAAGGTCGAATCAGAGCATTCGGCCATGGCGTCTGTGATCGCTTCCGAAACGGCAGGGGTGCGATCGTTCACCGCCAGCTCGTCCAACGGACTGGCTTTAATGCATGAACTGCTGCATTGGGCTGCCGGAGCCCGCCTTCCCATCGTGATGGTTAACGTTAACAGGGCCCTGGCGCCAGGCTGGAACATCTGGGCCGATCAGGGCGATTCTCTCTCTCAGCGGGACACGGGCTGGATCCAGATATACGCCGAAGATAATCAGGAAGTCCTGGACTCCGTCATTCAGGGGTACCGAATATCCGAGCAGATTAACCTGCCAGTCATGATCTGCTATGATGCTTTTTTATTGAGCCATACCTATGAGCCAGTAGATATCCCCGATCAGGAGACTGTTGACAGCTGGCTACCGCCCTTCGAACCGGAGAATTTTCTGGATCCGGACAATCCCAAAGCCTTTTATGGCCTGGTCATGCCGGACAACTACATGGAGATCCGTTACCGACTGCAACAGGCACATGAACAAGCGAAAACAATTGTCAGCGAAGTGGGTCAATCCTTCGGCCATCATTTCGGACGCCCTTACGATATCTTAGAGACGATTCATTGCGAGGATGCGGAGACCGTCCTCATCACTAGTAGCAGTATCACCAGCCCGGCCAGGCTGCTGATCGAAAAGCTGCGCAAGACAGGACGAAAAATCGGGCTTTTGAAAATGAGGATGTTCAGGCCCTTTCCCAACGAAGCGGTGCAGCAGATCCTGCGTTCAAAGAAAAAAGCGGTGGTCATCGATCGTAACTGCAGTTGGGGCAAAGGGGGTATCTTTGCAGATGAAATCAAAGGGGCAATCGCCAATCTGACGGATGCCCCCCAGGTATATAGTTTTATCGCCGGACTTGGCGGTAAGAGTATTACACCCGCTCTGATCGAAGATATTGTCAATCAAGCGGAAGAGAGCAGCAGTCCACAACCATCCTCTGTCTGGATGGGCTTGAAACCATTGAATTAAAACTGGTCCGATCCATGACCAACCCATCTTTCCAGCGGAACACTGATGACAACAGATACTGAGATGACTTCAACAAACCCTTACCCCCAGGCAGAGCACATGCAGTCCGGATATCTCTCCTGCCAGGGTTGCGGCGGATCCATGATCATGCGCCACTGTCTCAAAGCCCTGGGACCGGATACCATTTGTGTCATTCCGGCTTGCTGCTGGACTATTATCGCTGGGAACTGGCCCTATTGCTCTTTGAACATTCCAGTGATGCACACCGCTTTCGAAACAGCCGGGGCAGCGGCTTCCGGAGTTCGTGCGGCACTTGAGTTGAAAGGCAAAAACAGCACCCACGTACTGGCTTTTGCCGGCGACGGCGGAACCTTCGATATCGGCTTACAGTCCCTGTCCGGTGCAGTGGAACGCAACGAGGATATCATTTATGTCTGCTACGACAACGAGGCCTATATGAATACCGGCATTCAACGCTCATCCGCCACTCCCGAAATGGCCTGGACGACAACGACTCCGACGACCTTCCCCAAGCTCGGACCCAAAAAGAATATCATCCAGATCCTGACCGGGCACAAGATCCCCTACTGCGCTACAGCAAACGTCGCCTGGCCACTGGATCTGATCGCCAAAGTCAGAAGAGCCGCTGAAACCAGGGGCACCACCTTCATCCACGTCCTCTCCCCCTGCCCACCAGGATGGAAAATATCGTCAGAGAAGAGCATTGAAGTCGCCCGTCTGGCAACCCAGACAAAAGTTTTTCCGCTGTATGAAGTCATCAATGGGGAGTCTTACCATATCAATCTGGAGCCGGAAAACATTCCGGTTGAAGCCTATCTTCGTACCCAGGGTCGCTTCAGCCATCTAAAAAAAGAAGATATTGCCCATATTCAGCAACGAGTAGACTACGAATGGAAAATCCTGCTGCAGCGCTCAATGATGGAACCCTTCCACATGAATATGTGAGCGATGGAGTCAGGCTTTCACAGTAGCTGAATTTCTCCGGCGAAATGGCAGGCGACCTGGTGATCCTCAGTGGTGGGTTGTCTTTCCAGGAGGGGTTCAGTCGTACGGCAGATTTCACGGGCTACCGGACATCGTGTGTGAAAGTTGCAGCCTGATGGTGGATTGACAGGTGAGGGCACATCTCCGCTGAGAATGATTTTTTCCCGACTGATCGTGGGATCCGGAACAGGAATTGCGGAGATCAAGGCCTGGGTATAGGGGTGCAAAGGATGGCTATTGACACGTTCGGATGAGGTGGTTTCCACGATCTTTCCCAGGTACATCACCGCTATCCGATCCGAGATGTGTTTGACCACCGCCAGATCGTGGGCAATAAAGATATAGGTCAACCCCATCTCCACCTGCAGTTCGATCAGCAGATTCAATATCTGCGACTGAATGGAGACATCCAGGGCCGAGACCGGCTCATCACAGACAATCAACTTCGGTTTCAGAGCAATGGCGCGGGCAATACCGATTCGCTGACGCTGTCCGCCGGAAAACTCATGGGGATACCGTTGACTGGCCCCGGCAGAAAGCCCGACCCGCTCCAGCAGTTCGGCTACCGAACGCTGTCTCTCCTGGCGTGTGCCGATTTTATGAATGAGAAACGGCTCCTCCAGAATTTCACCCACAGTGTGTCGTGAGTTCAGCGATTCAAACGGATCCTGAAATATCATCTGCATTTCCCGGCGCAGTCCGCGCAACTCTTTCTGGCGTAGGCGTGTGATATCGAGCCCATCAAAAATGATCTCCCCGGCAGTCGGCCTGTAAAGTCGAATCATCGATCTGCCCAGTGTCGTTTTTCCGCACCCTGACTCCCCGACGAGTCCCAGGGTTTCTCCTTTCTCGACGGAAACAGAGACCCCATCCACAGCGAACACCCGGCCGATCTCACGGAACAGGATTCCACCATGTAATGGAAAATGCTGCTTCAGATCTTTGACTTTCAGGAGTTCAGTTGACATAGGATTGATTTTTACTGTTTACCTATTTCCCGCCAACGGTAGCAGCTGACAGCGTGCTCCGCTGCAACCCTCTCATCTGGAGGTGGGGTGTAGCGACATCGTTCTTCCACATAACGGCAGCGATTCTGAAAACGGCACCCCTCAGGAATATCCTGAAGATCTGGTACCATGCCTTCAATAGTTAAAAGTATCTGTTTAGGTGGAATATCCAATCTGGGAATCGATTGCAGCAACCCTTTGGTATAGGGATGTCTGGGTGATTGAAAGAGTTCGATAACCGGCGCCCGCTCAACAATAGTGCCTGCATACATCACCACGACATCATCACAGGTTTCGGCAATCACTCCCAGATCGTGAGTGATAAAAATAATGGACATACCTGTTTCCTGCTGCAGCGATTTCATCAGGGCCAGAATTTGAGCCTGTATGGTTACGTCCAGCGCCGTCGTAGGTTCATCCGCAATCAGGATTTCCGGGCGGCAGGCCAGTGCCATGGCAATCATCACCCGCTGTCGAATACCACCGGACAGTTGGTGGGGATATTCCTGCAGGCGCTGTTCAGGATCTGAAATGCCCACTTTGTCCAACAGCCCCACCGAAGCGTTGCGGGCTTCCGCCTTTGACATTTTTGGAAAATGAAGGCCGTAAATTTCTCCCAACTGTTTGTGAATCCGATGTACCGGATTCAGTGCCGTCATCGGTTCCTGAAAAATCATGGAGATTCTATTTCCCCTGATCTTCCTCATATCCTCCGGTGCCAGTTTTGCCAGATCGTTATCATTGAATAAAATTTCACCTGTTTCAATCTTTCCAGCCGGTTTGGGCAACAACCGCATAATCGACAAAGAGGTCACACTTTTACCACAACCCGATTCCCCGACAATGCCCAGGGTTTTGCCCTTCTGAACACTGAAACTGACACCATCCACCGCCTTGACAGGTCCGGTCTCCGTCTTAAAAGAGGTTACCAGGTTTTTTACTTGTAGAATTTTGTCATTCGACAAAGCAACTCCTTTGTTTAATCCGAATCAGTCTGCTTTAAAGGTTTTATCAACAATCGTCTCAGGCTTGAACGTTTTCCCGGTTTTCATGGCGCGAAGCGTCTCCTTTTTGATATCCGGATCCAGCCAGAACAGCCCAGTAGATATTCCATCAGAGTGCTTGGTTGCCGGGACTTTTGGAAATTGAAGCCAGCGCCAGTAGATCAACCTTATGTAGTCACTTTTTTTAATTGGAACAAACGCACCAATATCATGAATTTTAGCCTGGATTTTTTTGGCCAGAATGATCCGTTTTTCAACTTCATACGTTTTCCGATAAGAATCTATCATCTTATCAAGGTCAGGATCGTCAGTATTTGTCAGGTTATTTGTTTGAGCTTTATGAGCATTTACAGAATGGTACGTTTGCCAATACCGTGGCCTGAGACCTGAACTCATGGTAATAAATACAACATCATGTTTTTTTTCTGCAGCCATCTTCAGCATCGTCGCACCATCAAGTAGTTGAAGTATTAGTTCAACCCCTGCTTTTTTGGCATCTTCTTTTAAGACAACCAGCCATTTTGCATGATCCTTATATCCGTAGAGAACTTTTACCGAAAATCTCATCTTTTTTTGTACCCAGATACCGTCAGAACCTCGATTCCAACCTGCCGAGGTCATTAATTCCTCAACCTTTTTAATGTCGAATTTCCTCGCCTTGATATTTGTATTGGTGTACTTCCCATATCCATCCGTGCCACTGTTCAAACGTTGAAAATCGCCCCTAAATACACTCTTCAATATTTTATTTACGTTCAGAGCATGGGCAAACGCATGACGCACTTTTTTTGATTTGAAAATCTCTTTATCCTGATTTAGCCACAGCCCTGAAGAAGGTCTGGGCGTATTCGTGTAGGCCATTAATTTTTTGGCATATCCTTTTTCATATATTTCCAAATTTTTCGCTTTTTCATGCCAATATTCAGGAAGACCAAGATCAAATGTCTCAATCCTACCCTTCTTAAAATACTCAAACGCCGAAGTCTCTTCTCTGATGACTGAATAGACAATTTTGTCTACGTTATAACGTCCTTTAAAGTACCTTAAATCTTTAGCCCACCAGTTTTTTTTTCGCTTAAATATAACACTTTTCCCTTTATTGATCTTGCTTATTTGATAGGGTCCCGTATTTGGCTCAATCTTCCAATTGTATCTTTTCACAAAATCTTTCGGGACTTTCCCGAAAAAATGTCTTGGAGTGGGGCTGATACTGACCCTCTGATGTAAATCAGGGAGTCGCTTTTTTGATACAACTGCTATGGTGTATTCATCAAATTTGACAACTTTTTCGATCTCATTGGTATAATAGTTATTATAAAAAGGTGCCACGATATTCCTTGAGCGCATAAACTCCAGCGTATACAAGTAATCATCTGCTTTTACGGGTTTACCGTCCGACCATCTCGCTCTTTTATCCAGTCTGAAGTACATGGTCTTATTATCATCTCCAAATGCCCAGTGGGTTGCTAACTCCGGAATAATCTCCTCTGTATTCGGGTGAGTTGAAATCAGGCTGAGTTGATTGGCACGTAATTCAGAAACTAAACCCGTATTCGAATCAGGACCGACCATACGAATTGTCATCGGGAAAGTCGTAAAATAAGTCCGGTAAGTTCCTCCCTTCTTTGCCTTTAGTGAAGCGAACAACGAAGCGCTATCATTGGTAATCCATTTAATTCCTTGCGGTAGTTTCTCCATAGCCAACAATTCCGCAGCCATAGCAGGCAGAAACGAAATAATGATAATAACCCATAGTTTTTTCAAATTCATTCCCTACTCCTCATCGTAAGTGAAACTATTAATCCATTTAGGGATCGTTCAAAAATAACTTGGCATAATCTGTCCGCAAAAGTCCTAACAACACTGAACATTTTGCAGACAGAATCCTAAGTAATTTTTGAGCCGACCCTTATTCATACGTACTGTGTAATTTTGGATCAAATCCCTCCCGTACTGCTTCACCGATGAAGGTGATACTGACCATCACGACCACCAGGGCAATCACCGTAGATGAGATAATCCAGATAGCCTGCAAGTTATTTGTTCCCTGTTGCAGCAACTCCCCCCAACTGGGGGTTGGCGCAGGCAACCCAAAGCCCAAATAGTCCAGAGCCGTCAAGGCGCCGATACCCCCTGCCACGGAAAACGGCACGAAGGTCACAATCAGTGAGACCGCGTTAGGAAGAATATGACGAAAGATAATGCGCCGGTTTGAAGCCCCCAGGGCTCTGGCTGCCATGACATAGTCCCTGGCTTTCTCTTTGTATGTTGTTGTGCGCATGTACCAGGTCATTCCCATCCACCCAAAAATAACCGATATCAGGACCAGTATCATCAGGCTGGGTACAACAACGGACGCAATGATCATGATGACATACAAAAAAGGAATCGAGGACCAGATTTCGATGATACGCTGGAAAAGCAGATCGAATTTTCCGCCAACGTATCCCATCAGGCACCCCAGGGAGATGCCGATTGAAAAATTGATCAACAGTAACAACAACGAATAGACAATACAGATGCGAAATCCGTAAACCAGACGGGCTACCATATCCCGGCCAACCTCATCCGTCCCCAGATAATGGCGTTTTGCAAAGGAGGGTGGAAAGGGTGGATAAGCCCCTTCCTGCAGATCATTTTCATATGCGTTGTAAGGAACCAGCGGCATAATGACAAACCGGGTTCCCCCTTCTTTCTCGTAAATAATCTGCAGTTCCCGGTAGTTGGTCTCATATTCATACCCAAGGCCTAGTTGACTCCCGGGAATGATATCTCCATAGGTGGGAAAATAGAGCGTCTCACCGTCATAAACGAGTAGCGCGCGATTGTTGATCAGCAATTCTGCAAAAGCGGTAATTAACAGCAACATAACAAACAGGAGAAAAGAGTAGTACCCCCGCTTGATCGATTTGAAGCGCCTGATTCTTTTCAGTGTGAGTGGATTAATCTGCATGAAACCTTCTAATCGAATTTAACCCGGGGATCTACCAGCGCAACGCACACATCGGAAAGAATGTTTCCCAACAGACCCAGAATGGATGAAATCACCAGCACCCCCAAAACAACGGGATAGTCTCTTTCCACCAGGGATTCGAACCCCAACAAGCCCAGGCCGTCAATGTTGAATACCTTTTCAATCAGAAAAGAACCCGCCAGAAACAGTCCAATATTGTTCCCGAAATGGGTTGCCAACGGAATAATGCTGTTGCGGAAAGCGTGTTTGAAAACAGCCCGGTTGAACGACAGCCCCTTGGCGATAGCCGTACGGATGTAATCCGAGGCCAGATTGTCCATGAGGGTGTTTTTCATCAAAAAGGTCATCGTAGCCAGACTACCGATCATATAAGCGAGAATCGGCAAGACCGAATGATGAAAAATATCCCATGTTTGTCCCATCAATGACAAATCCTCGAATTCATCACTGACAAACCCGCCTAAAGGAAACCAGTCCCAACGTGCCGCCGGCCAGACAAACAGAATAATCGCCAGAATAAATCCCGGCAGGGCATATCCAACCAGAACCATCACAGACGAAGTATTGTCGATCAACGTTTTGTGCTTGATCGCTTTCAGAATGCCCAGAGGGATACAGATCAGATAGGTCAGAATAGTCGTGACCAACCCATAATAGACTGACACCGGCAGTTTACTTTTGATGATCTCCCAAACCGGATCGTAATAGCGGGTTGAGGTTCCCAGATCAAATTTGAGCACTTTCACCAACCACTGCCCATAACTGATCAACACGGGTTTATCGAACCCGTAATAGGCCTTGAGCTCCTCAATCTGCTCCGGAGAAAGGGATGACGCACTTTCACCAGCCTGTCCATTTGATGGTGTGGAACCACCCCCTTTACCGAAACTCATGCGCTGCGACTCAGCGATGATCTTTTCCACAGGACCACCGGGCACAAAGCGGGTGATAGTGAATACCAACAGCGTGATACCCAGAAAGGTCGGAATGATAAGCAGAAGTCGACGAATGAGATAACTGGTCATCCAAAACCCGTTAAAATTTTAAAATTTCCGGACAATCCCCCCACATCACGACAGGATCAGGGTCAATATCAATAAACTAGGGGCTCCACCCGATATACGTCAAGTGAATAATCTTGGTAACTATTCACGTCATTGCCTGAGCCGAGGGAATTATGATTCAAAACGATCGAAAACAGGACGTTTTCCCGACGCGTTTCTGACGAAACACTTGGCTCCAGGGGCGGATTCATGCGTGTTTTGAATCATGATCCCCTTAGCGGGGCGTATGTTGAATCGGAAGCTCTTTTCATCACCGAACGGCAGCGTTTCTGTTATTTGCAACAACGCTTCCAGGGTCAGCAAAGGACGGGCAAGCAGAATCCGGGTTGCCCTTTTCGCTCCCACCCCCGGTATCTGTGCAAGGGCTATCTGCCCCAACCGATTGATGGAGATCGGGTAGGTGAGACCCAGCAGACTTCTTTCCCGATAACCGGTCACAATCACGTCCAGTGGTTGATGGTTTTCAAAGGCGGCCATCGCAACCGGATCCGATACCGGGATCTTAACCGTTACCGGATAGGACCCCAATTGTCGCCCCAGAATAAAGCCCGGATTTCTGGTTTCGGGAATCACCTCCCGCAGGACAGTCCCGGCAGGAAAAACAGCCGCCAGCATCGGTCGGTCAACCTCCTGCCTGATTTTATCCCGATAGTAGATAAATTTCTTCTTCAGCAGTGATGGGCTGCGATGCTTCTTGGAAACGCCGGTTCCGCGGAGTAAGCCGGGATCCGCCTTCAGTTTTTCGGCTTTGGTTTTTGGGTGAACTGTAATTTGTCGAATATTGATGCGTCGCAGCAACAGCTCTTTTTCCTGAACAGATTGTAAAAACCGGTAATTCAGTTCAAAAGTCCTGTCGGTTTCACCCGGCAGACCATGAATGAAGTTCAATCCGGGCAATAACTTAGGAATCCCGTTTTCCCGTTTTCCACCGTAGCGGTTGACGATCTCGATCGCCCGCAGCGCTTCATCAGGTGTACATTTCAAGTCATTAATCCGGCAGACAGCGGGATCGGCACTTTCCAGCCCCATGGCGGCTGTATCTCCCGGTGTATTGTAATCGCTGATTATTTTTATTATGTCAGCAGCTTCCTTTTCAAACGCCACAATCGCACCCGGATTAATATTATCCAGATGCAGCACCTTGGGATCCGGTGCGATTTTTCGAATTCCGCTGTACAACTGCTCAAGGGCGGCAGGTCGGGGCCTGGGAAAACCGCTCTGATAGTCTCCCAGATCAGCGTTATAGGTCAGCAGATCCGCCTGCCGACCCAATCTGAAATATCGGTTTCCCAATCCATAGAGCTCCTGTACTTCGTCCAGAATTCCTTCCACGCTTCTGAAAACAGGCCTGCCATAAAAAACCTCCGAACAGAACGAACAATGATTTTTGCGGGTACAACCACGATAGGTCTCCAGCTCCAACATTAAATAGGGAAAATTTGGATGCAGGGTTGTCAGAAATGCCCCCGCGACAGCCCAGCGGTTTACCTTCTCAAAACTTCTGTCCAAACGCCTGAAAGAAACCATTTCAGGATCTGCCTGAAACTCGAGTGCCGCCTCACGAATGCCTGCGGGATGGCTGATCATTTTCTCCACCGCCGGCTCCAGATCGCCCATGACCACTGTCCCGCCATATTCACGCAGGTTGTCCAGAATCTTTTGCGGAGCATGGCGGATCGGCCCGCCGATCAGTGTGGTCGTTCCTTTCTGAAATTTCCGGCGATAATCTAAAAACGTCAGAATGTCTGCCACCGTGCCGATCTTCCCGCCCAGGTACTTTCCAGGGACTGTACTCCCCCCGATCAGAATGACCAACTCCGGCTCGTCGATCAACTCCTGACCAGCAGCCCGCCATTGATCGACTGTCAGGTAACTGATTTTTTCAGTGGACAAACCCGCATTGACCAGAACTCCCGCAACATATCGACAATAGGGAGACAGATAGGGGGGGACACCCAGACAGGCCGGTTCATCGACGTAAAAATCAACAATCTGAATCATCTTCACTGCTCCGCTGTCTCAAGCAACCATTCATAATTTACCGCGACCATTGGATTTCAGTTCGAGGATTTGATCCGACCCATTTGCATTGACCCACTTTTATGCCACATTGAGAGAAGACGTCAGACACTTGTGCCTGCTGCCGTCAACATACCAAAATACTAAAGATGGTCGATCCGGAACACTCAATGACAAGCCCTCATTTTGAAAGCGGTCCAGTATCGGATGAAATCGCTCTGTTCAAAGCGCAATTTTTCCCCACTGCAACTAAGGCACAATGGCGTTCCTGGAAATGGCAGCTGCAACATCGCATCGACTCACTTTTGAAACTCGGCCCCATTCTCAAACTCACGGATTCCGAAATTGCCGCTTTTAACCACGGCCAGCAGCGGATACCCTTTGCCATCACCCCTTATTACCTGGGCGTGATCAAGAACATCTGCCAGGATGATGCTTTGAGAAAATCCCTGGTTCCGGTCGAACCAGAATTCAAAGTCAGCTCCGGTGAAAGCCATGACCCGCTGATCGAAGAGAAACACTCACCTGTTCCCGTGATTGTACATCGCTATCCAGACCGGGTGCTATTTCTAACAACACGTCAATGCGCTGTTTACTGTCGTTATTGTACACGAGCCCGTATTTTTAGCCAACCGGCTCCATCGATCAGACGGACTGCACACTGGAAGGAGGGACTAGCCTACATTTCAGAGACAGAAAGTATCAGAGAGGTGATTGTCAGTGGCGGCGATGCCCTGATGCTGGAAGATGATGCGTTGAAGTGGTTGTTGGGGGAACTCAGAAAGATTCCCCATGTTGAGATCATCCGCCTGGGGACCAAACTACCGGTTGTCCTGCCCCAGCGCATAACAGAAAAATTAACCGGCATGCTGCGGTCTTTCCACCCGTTGATCCTCAGTCTGCACGTCATTCATCCAGACGAACTAACCAGAGAGGCAGCCTTTGCGATTGAGCGTCTGGCGGATGCCGGCATCGTCATCGGATCACAGACTGTGTTGCTCAAAGAGATTAATGACAGTACAGCTGTGATTCAAATGTTAATGGAGAACTTGCTGAGATTGCGCGTCAGACCGTACGCACTATTCCAATGCGATCCGATCCTGGGATCCAGACACTTCCGCACGAAGCTCGACACGGGTCTTGAGATCATTGAAAATCTGCGCAGGCAGTCCAGCGGCTACGCGATTCCTCATTTTATAGCCGATCCACCTGGGGGCAAAGTCACGCTCTCCCCCAAGACGTTGATCTCAAAAACAGATACCGGATATCGATTGAAAAACTGGCGGGGAGACGAGGTTGAATATACAGATCCTGCAACTGACAGCCCTTGATTCCTGTAGGCTTTTGAACAGATAAATTTTTATCTGAAAAGAACAGTTGATTCAGTTTGCGGTTCTGCCGTCCCCTCCAAAAACGGGAGAATTATCCCTATCTTCAGTTATCGTTTTGGTTTGAAAAATTCACCCAAACCCACTAAACAGGTCAGGTTGTTCGAATTCTTGATTTGACGAAATCACCCCAGACGTTAGGCACAGAGTCACTGGCTATCATCAGTTTTCTAATCACTCCCCCCTTCGCGAGGAATTTCTGCTTTGCTCTCTCCAGCTCTGTCGTACTCGGAGTAAAATTTCCTGACATGGCACGTAACTCTTCTCTTCTTTTCTGGTGAAACTTAAGAATTTCATTACTTCCTGATTTTCCCATCTAAAAACCTCCTTTTCTTTAATCACTAAAAATCAGTTCTGGAATTTAGAGTACCTTTACAACTATCTCGATTGGATCTCCTGAGACAGGTTGATTTGTTCACGATAAACCGAATTCGAAACGATCAAATGAGAACAACCTCGTTATAGTGCATATCAGACAAAAAATAAATAAAAAAAATAAATAAATTCATGTATATCCAGTCTGGGACTGCTTTTTGCCATAATCCCAGTATTTTACCGATCGAAAAAAAGATGGTAAAAGGCTGGAAACCCCCCATTTCAGGGACTGGAAAATTCAAAAATGGGATGATTGGTTGTAATCAGGGAACGAACAGCGGTTGTCAAAACAGGAAAAAATGGGAATGAATTCAGTCAGACTTAACTAAAACGGATTTTGCCCATTCATATGCAGCCGGGGTATTAATATCATTGCATACCAGTGGATTATCAGCAGGAGGGGACAAACGGACAATCCGATGTCCATCGATCAACACCAGACAGCTTCTCTTCCCGGAAGCAAGGTAGGATACCGATTGGTTCAAGAGTCGCCGTTGATAGATCGCCAGCAACGGGTTGACTTTGCTATCAACCTCAGCACAAACCCCGTCAACGTCAGAGACCAGAGACTGCCGCATCCGATTCAACCATTCCGTTGTTAAATATGGGAGATCACTACTGAGGACAAAGAGGTTGTCGATATGGGACCCCACCAAGGGCATGGCGTCGCCAATTCCCCGCAAAGGACCTTGTGCAGGTCGTGAATCCCGCCCGATGTCAATCTGGTTGATTAGGTCAGAAGAAATCGGAGGCAGTTTCTGCTGAGCGGAAAGCATCACGATCAATTGGCTCACCAGGGGCTGAACGGTTCGGATCAGGCGTTCCAGCAAGGTTTGATCGTTAAAAACAAGACTGGCCTTATCACTCCCCATACGGGAAGAAAGACCACCGGCAAGCAAAATGCCTCCGGATTCATTCATAGCTCAGCAATTCCTTAGAGGAGGTCACGGAGGATGCTGCCAGCATCATCAGCAGTGTCAGGTTTGTGGACATGAAGTTGAGTTATCTTTAAGCCGGGTTCTGTCCTCCGGTAAAACCGGAGTCGTAATCATTTATCTAGGAATACGGTTACCCGTATCCTCGTGCATCCTACCCGATAGCTAGGCGAGCAACCTTAAACGCTACCCTATTTGGACTTGCATCAAATGGGGTTTACCCTGCCGGGAATGTCACCATCCCCGCGGTGGGCTCTTACATTAAAGAGTCTTCACTCTCCCACTATTTCACCCTTACCTGTGTCCGGCGAACCGGACCATCGGCGGTATATTTTCTGTGGCACTTTCCATGGGGTCGCCCCCTCTGGCCATTAACCAGCATCCTGCTCTATGATGCCCGGACTTTCCTCTGATAAAAAATCTTACCAGCGATTACGTTTCAAACTCAACTTCAATAGGTATCCAGGAGCGGCCTAAATCCGGATTTTTCCACACCTCCAGATCGACCACTACTCCTCAGTATCTCTGAACCAAATCAAAAAATCAACCACTACACATCGATTTACTTGACACTTCACTGCTCTTGCACGACGCACCCATGAAGAGACAGTCTTGAGCAAAAATAGCTCAGAGGCTCAGCGGGGTCCTTGCTTGAATCTTCCGGCCGGCTAATTATCCATAGAGCTGTTTATTGGCTTCCTCCAGCCTGTCAGCCAACATACAAACCAGATTAAAATAAAACTGAGCCGCTAACTTTACATCCTGTTGCCGCATGCGTTCAAGGGATTTGAGACTCAGAAATATCACCTCAGATGCCTCAACCGTCGAAATATTGGAGGTTCGGATAAAATCAGAACAGACCAGAGCAATGGCGCCAATCATGTTTCCTTCGAAAATCGTGGCAACCACCGTTTTTTGGCCGTTGATATCCTTTTCAATATTGAATTTCCCTTTCAAAACAAGCAGCATATAATCTCCGTAATCACCCTGGGAGAATATCCGGACATTGGCTGGAATCTCTTTTCTTTCAAAACGGTTCCGTAACTTCCGAATATGTTTTTCGCTGAAATTCTGAAAAATGTGCGAAAAAGCCGCTTCTTCCTTTTTAACGGCGCCTCTTTCAATCAAACTGTTGAGACGGTCGATCTGTTCCCGCTCTTCCGGGCTTACCTGATGGTCCGCATAAATCAGCTTATCCAGATCCAGCTGTTCTTCAACGCTGACAACCCCGTCAGCAATAATCTCATCGACAACTTCTTTGATAGAACGCCTGTCCACGGTGGGTTGGACTCCCTGAAGCCTTTTATCCGCGATGCTGACATCGGTTCGTAAAATTGTCTGTCCCAGGTTTCGGGTCAGATTTAAAAACAGTTTGGTGGCCACTTTCGGATAACGACGCTGCAACCGTTTGAGAACCTTTTCGTTCAGAACCAGTAGTTTGGTTGGCTCAGCAGCAGCAGCGCTAGCTGCCCTTTTAGAGTGACGAAAAAGTCCCATTTCCCCAAAAGATTTACCTATCCCCAGTTGGACCAACGGCAACCGTTCATCATGAAACTGCTCATCCAAGTAAATATCCACCTTACCTTCAAGAATCACAAACAGTTCATTTCCCACATCTTTTTCGCGGAAAAGGACCTCTCCAGCCTTCAGGTCTACAGTGTACGCCAATAGGGTTGCCAGTTTAGTTTCCCGCATCGTCATTTTCCTGAAAAGTTCCACATCTTCCATTAAGGTCTTCTCAAATTTCAGCCCCACATAGTCCCAGGCGGTGATTAATTTGGTATGCACCATGATGGAGGGTAGAAAATTCAGGTCAGTGACCAAACAGACAACCAGAGTATAGGCAGTCAACACACCGAAAAGGACCTGGCTTTCCATATCAGCAATGAAGAAAATAATAAATCCCAGGCCCAATGAAATGGTGGTGAACACCATGGGTTTTCCGGTCTGAACCAATGTTTTCATTGAGGCTGCCTTTTCATTCCGTAATTTCTTAACGTTCTCATTATGATGGGACAGAAAGTGAATCGTATCATCGACCCCGATTCCAAGGGCAATTGATGCGATGATCGAAATCGTCACCCCGATAGGAATGGAGGCCCATCCGAGAGTCCCAAAGAATACAGCAATAGCAATGATGTTCGGATAAAGCGCCACAATCCCCATTTTAAAGGAGAAAAACATCAAGGAGAGAATCACAAAAATAATTATCAAAGCCAGGATGATACTCTGTACCTGACCTCGGGAAATATTGTCCGCGGACTCGCTGCTCAAAATCCCGCTGCCGGTGTACTCAACTTTCAAACCGGGAAGAAACTCCGGAACTTTCCGATCCAGAAGATCTCTCAAACCCAGCAAAGCGGTTGTGCCACTCATTTTCATGCGGATATTCAACTGCATCAGGCGGTCATCATCGCTCAGATACTTGGGCATGTTTCGCTTTCTGGATTCCCTGAAAAAGCTGACCACTTCCTTATCCTTGAGGTCGTCCAGGCCGTTACGATACAGATCGATATATTCCAGCACTGAATAAACCTTGTCGATCCTCAAGTGCAGGCCTCTCAGCTCATTTGGTCCTTCATGCTGTATCAGCCAATTCCTGAGCTTCAGCAAACCGTTTATCGTAGAAGCGGTCTGTAATTGCTCCGCAGACCCCTGGCTGCTGAGAATCAGTCGCAGCGTGCTCGTTCCAGCAAGATTCTCCTGGATAAGTCCCAGATCCATTTCGATCGAAGAATCTGCCGGAAAATTTTTTGATTCACTGTCGACGGTCACCTGTAGTAGTCCCATCAAAGCGACACCACCCAGCACAACCCAGAACAGAATCAGTTTCTTGGAAGACTCTCCCACTAAATCAGACGCTCTCGTCAACAACACATCGACTGTACTTTTCTTCTCCACCCCTTTCTTCATTTTTGGCACCGGAATTAATGAAAGAAAAGCCGGTACAGCCGTTAATGTCAGAAGAATGATAATCGCAATCCCGACACAGGCGAAAATCCCCATCTCTTTAATGGCCGGTATGGGGCTGACCGTCAGGGCAGCAAATCCGGCGAGTGTTGTCAGCGCCGTCACTGTCAGCGGAACTGTAATGTGTTCCACAGCCAGCCGGGTTATTTCCTGTTTACCTTCCCCCGGGTTACCAATGGCTTC
>Ga0257125_1001452_pt1 | contig 24095 bp, 27 predicted proteins | sample SI106_200metaG_FD_190183 | JGI IMG/M metagenome (GOLD analysis project Ga0257125, IMG submission 190183) | Marine microbial communities from Saanich Inlet, British Columbia, Canada - SI106_200 | ecosystem: Environmental > Aquatic > Marine > Inlet | place: Canada: British Columbia | collected... | reverse complement strand
GATAATCTTAATTCTGATTCCACGAACAAGTTAGCTCCAAGCATCGAATATTCTTTATCCGTTAATTTTTAATAAAAATAAACAGAACATCAAGCCCAAATAATTTAAAAAATTATTTGGGCTTTTTTACTGTTAAAAAATAAAATAAATAAAAAGATTTTTACAATATTAGTTTTTGTTTTTTTAATGCATTTTCTACCACTGTATCGGCCGAACCTCCACCTGAAGTCGCCGCAGTACACATCATGACAGAGGCTTTGTTGTCATTAAAAGAATCAAAAGCACAAGGAAAAAGTTCCATTGAAGACGTTGAGAACTTAATTGTTACTCATTTGTTTCCCAATATGGCCATCAATGAAAGCACCAAGTTAGCGCTTAAAAAGCACTGGCCTACTTTAACTCCAAAACAGTAAAGATTTTAAATTGAAGTTAGTAAATAATTCAATATCTTAGATTCAGCTAACTAATATCAATAATTTGATTGAGTATTGCACAAGCTTGTGCAAATTTAGTTTTTTCAAGTTGTTTCATTGGGTGTTTAGATGCACCTCTAGCCCTCCAATCAAAAGACTTTACTTGATGGCATAAAATATAGCCATTGTGACTCTCGCCTTGTTTTTTTACTTTGCCAATATCTACAGCAAAAGGGTTGGTTTTATTGTAGCTTGCGGTGGTCATTGGCAGCCCTAATACTAATGAAGTTTTATCATTAAAGGTTTTCGGCGATAAAACCAAAAAAGGATGAAGATTGCGCATTTCTTTGCCCGCTTGTGGTGAACAATCAATCCAAATAATGTCCTGTCTTGAAGGTGCCCAATCTACCACTTTTCAGCACCAATAAGCTCATCTGTTTGCATTGCTTCTTTACCGTGAGTTTTGGGGTTAAATTGACTTAGACGTTGATCTAAGGTGATAAACTTATTTTCTACTGGTGAGATGATAACTTTGCCATGCTCAACACTTAAACTGACTTTTTGATCTAAGTGTAGATGCGCTGCTTTTGCTACTGCAGTGGGTAGGCGCATACCAAGGCTATTACCCCATTTTTTAATATCCAATAATACTTCACTCATAATTAACTCCTAATGTTTACACGTAGTATAAACAAAATAAATATAAAAAGCAAATTAGTGGACAATCTTTTTAACCGGATGAATTATATTTTTTTGACTAAAAAAGTACGCTTTTAGTCAAAAAAAAAGACGGCAAAATTTTTACATGTTGTCAAAATGTTGTCATTAAAACAGGTAAAAATTTAACAAAACCCTATGGCAATAGGGTGTGTAGTGGGGCGAGAAACGGGGTTTGAACCCGCGACAACCGGAATCACAATCCGGGGCTCTACCAACTGAGCTATTCCCGCCATAAACTTTAATGGTACGCCCAACACGATTCGAACGTGTGACCTACGGCTTAGAAGGCCGTTGCTCTATCCAGCTGAGCTATGGGCGCATTTATACCCTTTGGGTAAAACTGTTGCGCTCTAAAGCAATGTACAGTATTTTTAATGGTCGGAGTGAAAGGATTTGAACCTTCGACCACCTGGTCCCAAACCAGATACGCTACCAAGCTGCGCTACACTCCGAAAAAACAATAATTATACTTTGTTAAATGCCTTAGTCAATGCTTAATTCATCCCAAATGCTATCAATCTTGTCAATGACCGATTGATCCATGGCGATGGATTCACCCCATTCTCGATCAGTTTCACCTGGAAGTTTGTTGGTGGCATCAATTCCCATCTTTGAACCTAGGCCAGATACAGGTGAGGCAAAGTCAAGATAATCAATGGGGGTATTGTCAATCAATGTGGTGTCTCGTGTTGGATCGACTCGGGTGGAAATTGCCCAAATCACTTCTTTCCAATTTTTTACATCGATATCGTCATCCACCACAATCACAAATTTGGTATACATGAATTGGCGCAAGAATGACCAAACACCCATCATAACGCGCTTGGCGTGGCCGGGATATTGTTTCTTCATACTGACTATTGCCATGCGATAAGAGCAAGCCTCTGGCGGAAGGTAAAAATCAGTTATTTCTGGGAATTGTTGTTGTAGTAACGGTACAAACACTTCATTGAGTGCCACACCGAGTACGGCAGGTTCATCGATCGGTTTGCCCGTATAGGTGGAATGATAAATTGGATTTTTTCTATGAGTAATTCTCTCGACTGTAAAGACAGGGAAGCTTTCTACTTCGTTGTAATAGCCGGTGTGATCACCAAATGGACCCTCATCTGCCATCTCGCCTGGATGGAGTACACCTTCTAGAATAATTTCTGCATTTTCTGGCACTTGCAAGTCGTTGCCTATACATGAACAAACTTTAGTTTTTTTGCCACGTAGTAGGCCTGCAAAAGCATACTCACTCAAGCTGTCAGGGATTGGGGTAACAGCAGCCAAGGTGGTAGCTGGGTCAGCACCTAAGGCGACTGCAATTGGAAAAGGTTTGTCAGGGTTTTTCTCTTGCCAATCTTTAAAGTCAAGCGCACCTCCGCGGTGTGATAGCCAGCGCATAATTAGCTTATTTTTTCCAATGAGTTGCTGACGATAAATACCTAAATTTTGACGTTTTTTCAGTGGCCCTTTGGTGATCGTTAATCCCCAGGTAATCAGAGGTGCGGCATCTTTTGGCCAACAAGTTTGAATGGGTAATTTAGATAAATCAACGGAATCACCTTCGATGACAACTTCTTGACATTGACCTTTTTTAACCGTTTTAACCGGCATGTTGAGTACTTGTTTTAAAACGGGTAGTTTTTCAATGGCATCTTTAAGGCCTTTGGGCGGCTCGGGTTGTTTGAGTTCGGCGAGTAGTTTTCCTAGTTTTCGTAAAGCGATTAGATCTTCTTGACCCATGGCCATTGCCACGCGTCGTGTCGTGCCGAACAAGTTAGCAAGCACTGGCATGTCTGAATTTTTAACATTCTCAAACAATAGTGCAGGGCCTTTCTTATCTAGCGTTCGACGACAAATTTCAGTAATTTCTAAATTAGCGTCCACTTGCGTTGTAATACGCTTAAGCTCACCTTGTTTCTCTAACTCGTTTATAAATTCTCGTAAATCTTGATATTGCATAATAAAATGATTAATTAAACTTTTTCAAAGTAAGCATTGTGCGCTTCAAGTTCGGCTTTATTAGCCTGAATAACTTTCACTTGAGAATGGCTAGCATCAATTCTGACGATGTTGTTTTCGTTATTTTTTTTATCTTCAGACTGCTCAGTATCACTAAATAAAGTAAATTGTCCACCAGTCATTGCTAGATAAACTTGCGCTAAAATTTGAGCATCTAACAAGGCTCCATGCACAGTACGTGAACTGGAATCAATATCAAATCGTCGACAAAGTGCATCAAGATTATGCATGGTTCCAGGTCGCTGTTTTTGAGACAGCTCTAATGAGTCAATAATTTTGCATTTGTCTTCAATTTTCTCATCAGAACCTAGGCGCTTTAATTCATGGTTTAAAAATCCAAGATCGAACGGTGCATTATGAATAACCAGTGTTGAGCCTTCAATGTACTCTAAAAATTCTTGTGCAATTTCTTCGAATTTTGGCTTGTCTTTTAAGAAATTATCACTAATGCCGTGAATTCTAAAAGAATCGCCTACGTTTCTATTGGGTTGAATATACTGTTGATATTGTGAATCGGTAATGGCTCTGTTTAGTATTTCTACACAACCAATTTCAATGACTCGATGACCTTCGGAAGGCTCAATGCCTGTGGTTTCTGTGTCTAAAACAATTAGTCTTTCCATAGCATGTCTTTTCGCGTAAAATTGCTTGATTTTATCATAAGTAAAATTTAAGAATTATGGCAAGAGTAACCGTTGAAGAATGTTTAGATTTTGTAGACAATCGTTTTGAATTAGTTTTAGTTGCAGCTAAGCGTGCACACCAGTTGAGTTCAGGTGGTTATCGTTCAACGTTAGACGTTGGCAAAGATAAACCGACGGTTGTAGCGCTCAGAGAAATCGAGGCAGGCTTAATTAATGCTTCAATCTTAACAGAAGAGTATGCAATGGAAGAAGAGCTTACTGCACAGCAAAAAGCTCAAGATGCTGCGACTACTCAAGAAGTTGAAGCAGAATTATCAGTAGCAGCTGTTGATGAAGGTGTTGATGAAGTTACTGAAGTGATTGATACTGAAGCATAATTTTAAACGCTTAATAAATTCAATAAAATGACGCTTTTGCGTCATTTTTTTTCGCCCCTATAAAATATACAGGTATGATTTAAAGCTTTATTTTATTCAAAGAAAACTCTATGAAAACCTATCCAATTGCACTATCAAATAGAACACCTTTGTGTGATGAAGCAATCTATAAGACTATGTATGCTGAGTCAATTAACGATTCTGATGCGTTTTGGGATAAGCAAGCCAAAGTGTTTTTAGATTGGGATAAGGATTGGGACAAAACTTCAAGCGTTGATTACAACCAAGGTCAAATCGAGTGGTTTAAGGGTGGTGAATTAAATGTTGCTTATAATTGTATCGATAGACATTTACCAAAGCGTGCCAAACAAACGGCCATTATTTGGGAGGGTGATAATCCTGATGTTAGTAAGCATGTTACTTATCAGCAGCTACATGATGAGGTGGCAAAATTAGCTAACGGTTTAAAGAAATTAGGCGTTAAAAAAGGCGATCGAGTATGTATTTATATGCCGATGATTTTAGAATCTAGCTATGCAATGCTTGCTTGTGCGCGTATTGGTGCAATCCACAGTGTGGTATTTGGCGGGTTTTCACCAGAAGCACTGAAAGATAGAATTCTAGATTCACAGTGTAAGATTGTCATTACAGCTGATGAAGGTATGCGTGGTGGTAGGGCGACACCATTAAAATCAAATGTCGATATTGCAGTAGCTGAATGTGACTGCGTGAGTGATGTGATTGTTGTGAAAAATACTCAAGGCGACGTTAAATGGGGTGATCGAGATATTTGGTATCATGATTTAGTAAGTGATGTTCCAAGTGAATGTCCTTGTGAGTCGTTTGATGCAGAGACGCCACTTTTTATTCTTTACACCTCTGGATCTACTGGCAAGCCAAAGGGTGTTCTACACACTTCGGGTGGTTATTTACTCTATGCAGCAATGACACATAAATATGCATTTGATTATCAAGAAGGCGATGTTTACTGGTGTACGGCTGATGTGGGCTGGGTAACGGGCCACTCTTATATTGTTTATGGGCCGTTGGCAAATGGTGCAACTACACTTATGTTTGAAGGTATTCCAACTTATCCAGATGCATCACGTTTTTGGCAAGTGATTGATAAGCATCAGGTGAACACTTTTTACACAGCCCCAACTGCTATTCGCTCTCTAATGGGTGCTGGTGATGAATTTGTTGAAAAAACCGATCGCTCTAGTTTGCGTATTTTGGGTACAGTTGGAGAGCCAATTAACCCAGAGGCTTGGGAATGGTACTACCACACTATTGGCCAATCTCGATGTCCAGTTGTTGACACTTGGTGGCAAACAGAAACTGGTGGCCACATGATTCTACCATTGCCTTATGCAACCGCATTAAAGCCGGGATCAGCCAGTAAGCCTTTCTTCGGTATTGAGCCGCAAGTGGTTAATGAAAAAGGCGATATTCTTGAAGGTGAAGCAGAAGGTATTTTGGTACTAGCCAGATCTTGGCCGGGGCAAATGCGCACACTTTACAACAATCATGAGCGATTTATGGAGGCTTATTTCTCAACCTTCCCGGGTAAGTATTTTGCTGGTGATGGCGTAAAGCGCGACAGTGATGGTTATTACTGGATTACAGGACGTGTGGACGATGTTTTGAATATTTCAGGACACCGACTAGGAACTGCAGAAATTGAATCTGCATTAGTGGTACACGAAAGCGTTTCTGAAGCTGCTGTAGTGGGCTATCCGCACGATATTAAAGGCCAAGGTATTTATGCTTATGTATCGATCATGAGTGGTGTTGAGCCGACAGATGCCTTAAAAACTGAGTTAGTAAAGTTGGTACGCTCTGAAATCGGTCCAATTGCAACAGTGGATAAAATTCAGTTCGCGCCTGGTTTGCCAAAAACACGCTCAGGAAAAATCATGAGACGAATCTTGAGAAAGATTGCTGAAAATGACTATGATAATTTAGGTGACACATCTACCTTGGCAGAGCCAGAGGTAGTGGAAGATTTGATTAAAAACAGAATGTAAAAATTTACAGTTTTGTAATTTTTTGCTTAATCTTGTCTTTTAAACTAACAACACACTGTTCGTGGTAGTTGTTTTTCATTTGCGCGTCTAAAGAAACTACTTTACCAAATATCTTCTCTTCTAAATCTATGGTATTTTTGACATTACCACAATAATTATCAATTTCTTCTATCGTATAAGAAACCAATGTTACAACACCTACAGCAGGAACAACAAGTCCAGTAAGAGCAATGCCGGTTGAGGTTTCTTTTAAAACCTTAATGCGTTCCATGTTTTTTTGTACGGCTACTTTATTTTGTTTTTCAAAAACCTTTTTAAGGTGTGCTAGTTTTTCATCCGACAGTATCAACTCTTGCTGTAACGATTGAACTTCGCCACGAGCATCGTTCATTTGAGAGATTTCATCGTTTAAAACACTGGATTTACTTGTTGATAATGATAATTTTTGCTGTGCTTCTTTTAGCGCTGAACGTGCATTAATTAACTGGTTGTTTAAATTTTCAAGTGCAGACACCGAAGTATTGACCTTCTTTTCAGATTGATCGGTTACAGATTGGGCAACTTCAATTTTTGAGTTGTACTCTTCTGTGATGGTGTTAATTTCACCTTCAAGTTGGTTGATCTGGTTGTTATAAAAGAAAAAACCTGCAATTAAAACCAGTGTAAGTGTAATGGATGTAAAGAGTGATTTATTTTCCATGATAAGCCTCAAAATTGTGGTTGTGAATAATGAGGAGTATTATACACTATTTTGAAAACTATATAAGAATATTATTATATTTTAATATATAAAATAATAAACCCTATTTCAACCACTTAGCAGCTTGTTTTGCGTAGTAAGTTAAAATTCCATCGGCACCTGCGCGCTTAAAAGAAAGTAGGGTTTCTAGTACCACAGGGCGCTCGTTAATCCAGCCATTTTGACTAGCGGCCTTTAACATGGCGTACTCACCACTCACGTGGTAGGCAAAGGTAGGCATACCAAAGGTTTGTTTAACCTGATGAACAATATCCAAGTAGGGCAGTCCTGGTTTAATCATAACCATGTCAGCACCTTCCTCAATATCTAAACCAACTTCACGAATGGCCTCATCAGCATTAGCTGGATCCATTTGGTAAGTCTCTTTGCTGGATTCGCCCAAATTTTTAGCGGAGCCGACTGCATCGCGAAAAGGGCCGTAATAATTAGAAGCGTACTTAGCGGAGTAAGCCAAGATATTGGTGTGGATAAATTTATGCTCTTCTAAGGCATCACGAATAGCGCCAATACGCCCATCCATCATATCGCTGGGTGCTACAATATCAGCGCCAGCTTGTGCATGCGACAATGCTTGCTTAACCAAGACTTCGGTGGTCTCGTCATTCAGTACATAGCCGGAATCATCAATTAAACCATCTTGCCCATGGGTGGTGAATGGGTCAAGCGCCACATCAGTAATTACCGCAAGTTTCGGGTGGTTTTGTTTAAGTGCACGTACTGCACGTTGTGCCAAGCCATCTTTGTTAAAAGCTTCTTTGGCATCGAGTGATTTTTTATTCTCTGGTACGACAGGGAACAAGGCCACTGCCTGAATACCTAGATCGACCAATTCACCCGCTTCAACTAACAATTGATCAATGCTCAAACGCTCTATGTCTGGCATGGATTCAATGCTTTCACGCTTATTCTCACCTTCTATTATAAAAATAGGAAAAATTAAATCGTCAGTTGTAAGTGTGTTTTCACGCATTAATTCACGGGTATATGCGTGTTTTCTCATACGGCGTGGTCTATGGGTTAAAATTGTCATCTTAATTTAAATTCTAATTCTAATAATTTCATCGATTATACAACAATGAGCCAATCAAGCGAAACTTTAACTAGCATGTCAAGCGTCAAAGAGGCATTTATTCAACCTTTTCCTAATTCACACAAGATTTATGTCGAGGGTTCTCGAGCTGGTATTCAGGTTCCCATGCGTGAAATTACACTAACGGACACCATTGGTGAGTTGGCTGAAAAGAACGATCCTATCCATGTTTATGATACGTCAGGCGTGTACACTGACCCTACAGTACAAATCGATTTGCGTAAAGGATTGAGTAATATTCGTGATACTTGGGTTGATGAAAGGGGTGACACTGAAACCCTGGAAGGCATGAGTTCGACATTTTCAAATGAGCGTTTAGACGATGATGAATTAGACGCGTTGCGTTTTGAATTTTTAAAAACGCCAAAACGTGCCAAACAAGGTAAGAACGTCACACAGATGCATTATGCTAAGCAAGGCATTATTACCCCTGAAATGGAATACATTGCCATTCGTGAGAATTGCAAATGGCAAGATTACAAAGATCAAATCGGTCAGCACAAAGGCGAAAGCTTTGGTGCAGATATTCCAGATGAAATCACAGCAGAATTTGTTCGCTCTGAAGTTGCGCGCGGACGCGCAGTGATTCCTGCAAATATTAATCATCCAGAAACTGAGCCAATGATTATCGGTCGTAATTTCATGGTGAAAATTAACGGTAATATCGGAAATTCGGCACTAGGTTCTAGCATTGAAGAAGAGGTTGATAAAATGGTGTGGGGTATTCGTTGGGGTGCTGACACGATTATGGATCTTTCAACGGGTAAAAATATTCATGAAACGCGCGAATGGATTATTCGTAACTCACCAGTTCCTATCGGTACTGTGCCAATTTATCAAGCCTTGGAAAAAGTTAACGGCATTGCTGAAGACTTAACTTGGGAAGTATTTCGCGACACCTTAATTGAGCAAGCTGAGCAGGGTGTGGATTATTTTACTATTCATGCGGGTGTGCGTTTACGACATGTGCCACTCACTATTAATCGTATTACTGGTATTGTTTCTCGTGGTGGCTCAATTATGGCTAAGTGGTGTTTGGCACACCATACTGAAAGCTTTATTTATACGCATTTTGAAGATATTTGTAAAATCATGAAACAATATGATATTACTTTTTCATTAGGTGACGGCCTTCGTCCTGGTTGTATTGCAGATGCAAATGATGCAGCGCAATTTGGCGAGTTAGAAACCTTAGGTGAACTGACTAAAATTGCCTGGAAGCACGACGTACAAACCTTTATCGAAGGTCCTGGCCACGTACCAATGCAGATGATTAAAGAAAACATGGATAAGCAATTAGAAGAATGTGGCGAAGCGCCGTTCTATACGCTAGGCCCATTAACCACTGATATTGCCCCGGGTTATGATCATATTACTTCTGCCATTGGTGCGGCACAAATCGGCTGGTATGGTTGTGCTATGCTTTGCTACGTAACCCCTAAAGAGCATTTAGGTTTGCCAAATCAAGACGATGTTAAAGAAGGTATTATTGCTTATAAAATTGCTGCTCACGCAGCCGATCTTGCTAAAGGTCATCCTGGTGCACAGATTCGTGACAATGCTTTATCTAAAGCGCGTTTTGAATTTAGATGGGAAGATCAGTTTAATTTAGGCTTGGACCCAGATACAGCTCGCAAATATCATGATGAAACCATGCCTAAGCAAGCGGCCAAAACATCACACTTTTGTTCGATGTGTGGCCCTAAGTTTTGTTCAATGAAAATTACGCAAGAAATTAAAACCATGGATAAAGCAGAAATTGCAAAGATTAATGCTATTCAAGTTGAGATGGATCAAAAATCAGCTGAATTTTTAGAAAATGATTCTGAGATTTACATGAAAGAGGGTGTTTAAACTTTATGATGGGTTCTTTTGTTAAGGAATCAATTATTACTTGCCCTGAATGCGGACATAAAGAACTTGAGAAAATGCCAACGGATAACTGTCAATGGTTTTATGAATGTAAATCTTGCGGTGTAATTATTAAGCCAAAGCCGGGAGATTGTTGTGTGTTTTGCTCGTACGGGTCGGTTGATTGCCCATCAATTCAGCTTAAAAAAGACAACTAATTAGCCGTTTGCATTTTTTCAGAAATTTTTAATTTTTTAAATTCTTTCAAGCAGCATTGCTTGGAAGGATTAAGATTTTCACAGTTACAGTAGTTGTGTTTGGTCTGAAATACCACAAAATCCTTTAAAACACCCCCTTTTCCGAGTTTTAAAGCTTCTAAATAGGAATTTTCACTGATGTTAAAGCAATAACACAGTGTTTTTTCATCCGTTTTTGTATTGCAACAGCCCATTTTGATTTTTTCCTAATTTTTTACAGTAGAATAATTACTTTTGATTATAAAGAATATTTTATTATGTGGCTAGCAGCTTTGGTTAACGCGTTCATTGTGGCACTGAGTGTTTTGATTCATTATGAGTTTTTGTATCGTGCAACAACATTGGTGCCTAAGGTTAGAATAAAGCATCGATTCAGAATTGTTATGGTGGTGTTTATTGCACTGATTGCGCATGTGGTGGAAATAGGCTTGTTTGCACTGGCGTATTTTTACATGGTTAAAGATGAATTCTGGGGCAGTATACAAGGCAATTTTAATGGCTCATTATTAGACAGTTTGTATTTTTCATTTACCAATTTCTCAACTCTGGGTTTTGGTGATATTGAACCGTTTGGTGCGATTCGATTTTTAGTTGGTATGGAAGCTTTAGTAGGTTTTGTACTGATTACTTGGACGGCTTCATTTTTGTTTTATGAAATGCAGCGCTATTGGAGTGCTAAATAAATAGTTTGATTAATTGGTTTAACTTTTTAACCGCACCTTGTTGAGATTTAAAGTATTTTTTGGCATTTCTTCCCATACTTTTTCGTTGTTTTTCATCACCCAGTAAATCCACTATTTTTTCAAATAATTCATCTGAATTTTGGGCCTGGATGGCTCCTTGTTGTTTAAGTAGGTCGGATGAAATTTCAGCAAAATTAAACACATTAGGGCCAAATAAGATTGGTTTTGCTAGTGCTGCCGGCTCAAGCATATTGTGCCCACCTGTGTTGTTTAGGCTGCCACCCATAAAGACAACATCACTTATGTCGAAATAGTTCATCATTTCGCCCATCGAATCACCCAATAATATTTGGCAATCTTGACAAGGTTTATTTTGGGAGCGCTTGGTAATACTAATGCCTTGTTTTTGTGCTAACTTGTAAACCTCTTTAAAGCGCTCTGGATGTCTTGGAATGATGATTAATAACGCATTAATATCATCCTTAAATTTTAGATAACTGTTGATAATTTGACTTTCTTCACCTGGGTGTGTACTGGCAAAAACCACGATTTTTTGTTTGCCAACGATGGTTTTTAATTTTTTAGTTAAATCTTTGTCGATACTTGGATTTTGATCAAATTTAATATTACCTGCCACTGTAACTTTATCAGTATCAATACCTAGTTCAATGAATCGATTGGCAGAGTTTTGGTTTTGTGTAGCCACCGTTGTGAATTTGTTTAAGGTTTGCTTGGCTAAATTTGGCGCAAATTTTTGGTATTTCTCTAATGATCGTTGTGACAGTCTGGCATTCACCAGTAGTGCCGGAATGTTGTTTGTATTAAGTGCATGAACAAGATTTGGCCATATTTCCGTTTCCAATAAAATACACAGTTTAGGGTTTATTTTTTTAATGTAGCGATTAACGATGATAGGCAAATCAAAAGGGAAATAAAAATGCAGCACCTCACTTTGATAATGATTGATAACAGCTTGTGAACCAGTTGGCGTTGTGGTGGTGACCAATATTCGATGTTCGGGATAATTTTGAATGAGCTGATCAATCAGCACAATGGCCGCTCTAAATTCACCCACCGATACACAATGCACCCAGATAATTGGAACAGGGATCTTGTCAACAAATCCTAACCGTTCGCCAATTCTTTGATAATAAGCCGGGCTTTTTAAGCCTTTGATGATTAAACGCAACACCATGATTGGCAAAAGAAGGTATCCAATTAAGCTGTAGAGAGTTTGATTCATTCGGCGGTGGTATAATGTCATTCATTGTATTTTAGCGATTTTTTATGAAGTTTGTAGATTCTGCCTCAATTCGTATTGAAGCTGGAAAAGGTGGTTCTGGGTGCTTGGGCTTTAGGCGCGAGAAATATATCCCTGATGGCGGCCCTGATGGTGGTGATGGCGGTGATGGTGGTCACGTGTATTTCCGTGGTCAAGAGAATTTAAACACGCTGAGTGAATTTCGATTCAATCGCTTGTTTAGAGCTAAAAATGGCCAACCAGGTTCAGGACAAAACAAGCGTGGTAAATCAGCCGAACACTTAACCGTTGAGATGCCATTGGGCACCAAAGTGTACGATCTAGAAACCGATGAGTTGATTGGCGAAATTACCCAACACGAGCAAGTGTTGTTGGTTGCCAAAGGTGGTTTTCATGGGCTAGGTAATGCGCGTTTTAAATCCAGCATTAACCGTGCACCTCGCAAAACTACCCCTGGCACGCCGGGCGAGGCACGTGAGATTGGCCTAGAGCTAAGTATCATGGCGGACATTGGTTTGTTAGGTATGCCTAATGCCGGCAAGTCGAGTTTGATTAGACAAATTTCAAGTGCTCGACCAAAAGTGGCAGATTACCCATTTACAACCCTACATCCTTCTTTAGGAGTGGTGTCGTTAAATGATGCACATATTGTTATGGCTGATATTCCTGGCTTGATTGAAGATGCTTCTGAAGGCGTGGGTTTAGGTTTTGAGTTTTTAAAGCATCTCTCTCGTGCTAAAGCTTTATTGCATGTAGTGGATATATTGCCAGCAGATGCATCAGATCCGGTTCAAAATTATTTAACCATTGAAAAAGAACTGGCAAAATACGACAAAGAGTTAGCCAACAAACCAAGGCTTTTGGCAATTAATAAAATGGACTTATTAACTGATGAACAAAAAGACAAAACAGTAAAAAGTTTTTTAAATAATATTGATTATCAGGGTAAAGTATTTAACATCTCGGCACTGAATGGTTTAGGTTGTAAAGACTTGGTGTACGGATTATTTGAATTAGTAAAAGAAAATGACTAAACAAAGATGGGTAGTTAAAATTGGTTCTGCATTATTAACCAACGATGGCAAAGGGTTGGACACAACTTCTATCGCCTCATGGGTAGAGCAAATTGTTACTCTGACTAAGCAAAATATTGATGTAATTTTAGTTTCATCAGGCGCGATTGCTGAGGGTATTAAGCGTCTTGGTTGGAATGATCGTCCAGACGATATTCATAAGCTTCAAGCAGCCGCTGCGGTAGGGCAAATGGGCCTCATTCAAACTTACGAGTCTCTTTTTGCTAAGCATGATATGCATACCGCTCAGATTTTATTAACGCATGATAATCTTACCAATGCTGATCGTTATGAGAATATTTCATCAACTTTAAACAATTTGCTTGAGTTTGGCACCGTTCCAATCGTTAATGAAAACGACACCGTTGCTACCGATGAAATCAAATTTGGTGATAACGATACTTTGGCAGCTTTAGTAGCCAATTTGGTGAACGCCGATCGATTGGTGATTTTGACTGATCAAGGCGGGGTGTATGACGACGATCCTCGACAAAATGCAGATGCAAAACTGATTGATAAAATTCATGTGGATGACGAGAAATTAGAGCAAGTGGCTGGTAGAACTGGAGGATCATTGGGTTCTGGCGGTATGTACACCAAGGTATTAGCGGCTAAAAAAGCATCCGAGTCAAACACGATAACCGTGATCGCATCCGGAAAGGCTGAAAATGTTTTAACTCGTTTGCAAGCTGGCGAGCACGTTGGTACGTTAATCCATTGCTAGCTTACATTGGGCTTGGGTCGAATTTAAATAACCCAAAACAACAAATTAAGAACGCACTGATTGCGCTCAATACTACGCAAGATGTTGAAGTGGTAGGTTTGTCGAGCTTGTACCAATCCAAGCCAATTGATGGGTCGGATCAGCCGGATTATATTAATGCGATGTGCCAAGTCAATACACACTTAACGGCTTTAGAGCTTTTGTACGCCTGTCAGGACATTGAAATCAAACAGCACCGTGTGCGTGAAAAAAAATGGGGCGCAAGAACCATTGATTTAGACATCATCCTTTACGGTGTTCAAGTCATTGCCTCAAAGCAATTGGTCGTTCCTCATCCGCAAATGATGAGCAGAGCATTTGTACTGGTTCCACTGGCGGAATTAGAGAGCGATCTTAAAGTGCCAGTTTTGGGCCCAATACAAGATTTAATTGATAAGATAGACACATCAGTATTAAAGAAATTATGAACATTGAACAGCTTAAATTATTTAAACAGTCGAATGAAAAAATCACCTGCTTGACCGCTTACGATGCTTCTTTTGCCAAGTTGTTCGATGATTGTGGTGTGGATGTTATTTTAGTGGGCGACTCACTCGGTAATGTGATTCAAGGCGCTGAAAATACATTGGGCGTTAGTATGGATGATATGGCCTATCACACGCAAGCAGTAGCAAAAGGTGCAAAAAATGCATTACTCATTGCTGACATGCCTTACCAAAGTTATGGCAGTGCTGAGCAAACACTCATTAATGCTAAGCGTTTAATGGATGTGGGTGCACAAATGGTAAAGTTTGAAGGTGGGCGTGAACACGAAGCATCTTTTAAAATTTTGCAAGCCAATAACATTCCAGTTTGTGGGCATCTTGGCTTGCAACCACAATCCGTTATCGAGATGGGTGGTTACAAGGTGCAAGGTAAAGATGAGGCAAGTGCCAAACGAATTGTTGATGATGCATTGGCTTTGGAGTCTTGGGGTGTGCAAACATTAGTGCTTGAATGCATACCGGCAGAATTAGCCAAGCAAATTTCTCAAAACTTAAGTATTCCTACCATTGGTATTGGTGCAGGGATTGATTGTGATGGCCAAGTATTGGTAAGTTATGACATGCTGGGGATTAATACAGGGCACATGCCAAAATTTGTTAAAAATTTTTTATCTGGTAATGACTCAATTGAATCTGCAGTAGAAGATTATATTCACTCAATTAAAAACCAAACATTTCCAGGTGATGAGCACAGTTATTAGATTGTATAGTTTTTTAAAATTATACAAATTATTATACAAAAAGTGTATAATAATTAAAAATTATACAAAAAACTATACACTATGAATTTTGACTACAAGAGTATCCCATGCGCTAAAAAAATTGATGACCTTCTAGTTTACTATAAAACCTCGGTTGCTTTTGCGCAAGCGCTAGGCGTCACCCGAATGACGCTAACTGCGTGGCGCGATAATGTGCAGAAAATCAAAGTTAAAAATCAAGATAAGATTGACTTACTATGGTGCAAGTATGTATTCTTGCCAAATATTGATGGTGAAAATAAAGCTGTAAAAGGCATTGATTTGGGTGATTTTCTTCTCGAGCCGCTGGTTATGGATAAGGCACTTCGAGGTATGGCTGCTGGTTCGCTTGAAATTGAAACAGGTACTCAAGAAATAGATTTTGATTCGATTGTGCTTGAGAATATCGTGCCTAATAATTTTTATGCTAAATCTGTGCTGGAAGTTCAGAACATTCACCACATTACTCAAGAAATCGCTCAAGATTTTCAGGTGGATATTGACTCACAGAAAATCAAAGATTGGCACAAAGTATTGATGCGCGGCTTGGTAGATAATGCGGGTGAATTCTCTACCAAGCAAAGAGTTTTGCCTAATGTGGATACGCAACTGACCCATCCCGATGATATTGAAGAAGAGCTGGAAAATTGGGTGGAAGAGCACAGTAATATTGAAAATCTGAGCGATGTTGCAAAGTCACATTATCATTTTGAAATGATTCACCCATTTAGTGATGGTAATGGACGGATTGGACGCCTAATTATTCTTGCGCAGTGTTTGAAAATAAGTATTAAACCGCCAACCATTAACAACAACAATAAAGCTTTGTATTATATTTTGTTGGAGCACGCTAAAGTAAACCCAAGTGCGTTGGCGTATTTTTTTAGAGCGTGTTCAAAATAAAACACATGATGCAAGTTTTTAATACGATTACAGCCTTACAAAATACACTTGATGATTGGCGTGCTAAAGATCGAACCATCGCTTTTGTGCCAACCATGGGTGGTTTGCATGATGGGCATTTAGCTTTGGTTAAGCTTGCTAAACAAAAGGCTGACAAAGTAGTGGTGAGTATTTTTGTTAACCCAACCCAGTTTAGTGAAAATGAGGATTTTGATCAATACCCTAATACCTTCGAGCAAGATGTATTGCTGTTAGAACGCAATCAAGTTGATGGTCTATTCTCTCCAAGTGTGGAACAAATTTACCCTCAAGGTTTGGATGCTGATATTGATATTGGCGAAATAGGTAATATCTTGTGTGGTGCATCCAGACCAGGGCATTTTCAGGGTGTGGTTCAGGTGGTGAATCGTTTGTTTGATATCGTTAAACCTAATTTAGCTGTATTTGGGAAAAAAGATTACCAACAATTGTTAATCATTAAACAAATGGTTGCGCAATTATCACTTGATGTAAAAATTATTTCACACTCAATTGTAAGAGAAAAAGACGGACTAGCAATGAGTACGCGCAATCAATATTTGTCAGCCGATGAAAGAAAGGTTTCACCTAATCTATATAGGAACTTGCTTGAACTTAAGAGAGAAATTCAAAAAGGACAAGCCATTAATGTAGCTGTAAAGCAGGCTAGAATGCAAATTGAAAAAAACTTTAAATTGGATTATATTGAGACTCTAGATGCAAATACCCTTAAGCAAATCACTGATAATACAAGTGAAATTGCTATATTATGCGCCATATTCATAGGATCAACTCGATTGATCGATAACGTCATTTTTAGGAGATAAAATGTTTAACATTACCGACGAAGCAAAAGTTTATGTGGCTGATTTATTTGCCCAGCAAGATGAAAAAGATTTGGGTTTAAAAGTCGATATTGAGAAAGCCGGCACACCAGCGGCAACCGTAACCTTTAATTTTTGTTTTCCCAAAGATTTATCAAAAACTTACCAAACCTTTGAATTTGATGGCTTTAATGCCTACATTGACGAGTGTAATTTTGATTACCTAAAAGATTCAGAAGTAGCACTAAAAGAGGAAGGTTCGGGCAAGAAGCTTACCATTACCGCTCCAAATGCCAAGGGCGAAGTACCAAAAGACGACGCCCCTCTTGCGGAAAGAATCAAATACGTGATTGCTGCTGATATCAGTCCAGGTTTAGCTTCACACGGCGGTTTTGTTGAATTGGTTGAAATCACAAAAGACATGAATGTAATTCTTAATTTTGGCGGCGGTTGTCAGGGCTGCTCTTCGGTTAAATCCACATTAGAGCAAGGCGTTGAAGCACAGCTTAAAGCACGTTTTCCTGAAATTAACTCGGTGCGTGATGTGACCGACCACAGTCAAACCGAAAACGCTTATATGTAATTTTTTGTTGAGTTATGGTATAACTTAGCAATGATTATTACTCTTGAAGCCAGCGCCGAAGAGCGCCGAAGTGCAAAAGCACCCCATGAACTTTTTACGGTTAACACAGTCATTGTGCATTTGTTTTTTTCATTGGCAATGATTAAATTGTTTAACATGGGTATGAATCTAGCGATAGGCTCATCGATTGCCTTGTCTTTTTTCATCATTGTCTATACTTTCTTTCGCACTAAAAAATCCAAACAGGATGATCCGTATTTGGTTTATTTGCATTGGCAATTATCGCTCAATCGTTATAAATTGTTAATTGGTGCGTATGTTTTTTATTTCTTGGTTAATTCATTGTCTTTGGTGATTACCACAGATGCCCCAGCAAGCATGGATGGCTCTAACATCATGGACTCTATCTTAAGCCTATTAGGGGTAGTGCCATTATTTTTTGCTGTTTTAATTTCGGTGGTGCTGGGATCTGGGTCAATGTTTAATGCGGGTCGTGGCGAAGTTGACGAAAAATTAAGCCAAAAATACCCTCAAGCGTAAAAAGTGAATGAGTTTGAGTTAATTGAAACTTATTTCAATTGGGGTACTACTGATCCGTCCACTCATCTAGGTATTGGCGATGATTGTGCCGTTATTAATGTTGAGCCTGGTTATCAACTATTGAGCAGTGTTGATACGTTACTTGAAGGCGTGCATTTTTCCTCTAATACCAGTGCACAAGACATTGCGTATAAAGCTCTAGCCGTTAATTTGAGCGATCTGGCTGCCATGGGCGCCACTCCAAAATACTTCACTTTGGCCTTAACCCTCCCTAATATTGATGAGCAGTGGCTTGATGATTTTTCAGCTTCTCTTAAAGAGTTGGCCAATGAATATAAATTGAGTTTAGTTGGTGGTGATACTACTAAAGGGCCATTAAGCATTACCATTAACATCACAGGTCAAGTTAAAAAAGGCAAAGCCTTGTTGCGATCTTCGGCTCAAGTGGGCGATGGAATCTTTGTATCGAACACTTTGGGCGATGCAGCCTATGCTTGGTGGCAAATTCAAAACAACCAAATGCCTTCAAAAAAATGTTTAAATCAGCTGAATAGGCCGAAGCCACAAGTGCAACTAGGGCAGAACTTAATTGGAATTGCCAACGCCTGTATTGATATCTCCGATGGGCTTGAACAAGATTTGTCTCATGTTTTACGTCGTTCGGGTGTGGGCGCTAGTATCGATGTGAATAAACTCACGCTGTCAGCTGAGGTTTCAGCTTACGTTAATAAGAGTAATGATTGGTGTATTGCCCTGGCGGGCGGTGATGATTATGAACTGTGCTTTACTGTGCCAAAGGATCGCATTGCTAGGCTTGAATTCATTGCTAGAGAGCTAGACATAACACTAACGCAAATTGGCGTGATTACCCAAGAAAAAGGCTTATTAATCGAGGGCATTGATAAGACTTGTGAATCTTATCAACATTTTTAAGCTTAGTGTTAAACTTCTCTTTTCTCAGCGACAGTTTTACAGTCAATGCATTCATCGGCAGTAGGGCGAGCCTCTAAACGCGTTAAGTTGATTTCTGCACCACAGGTTTTACAATAACCGTAATCACCCAATTCAATCACGTGAAGTGTTTTATCGATTTTACTGATTAGTTTTCTTTCGCGATCGCGTGTTCTTAATTCTAGTGCAAACTCTTCTTCAAGGGTAGCTCTGTCATTAATATCAGCGACTTGGTTAGAATCTTCTTGAATGTGGTTAATGGTAGATTCAGCATCGCTGATAAGCTGTTTCTTCCATGAAGAAAGCTTGTTTTTAAAATGCTCAATCTGATTGGAACTCATAAAATCTTCGTTTTTGGCTGGCTTGTAAGCAGGAATATTTTGGAAATCTGGCTCTGACATAATTATTATATTATCATTAATTAAAAAAAATGTTGGTTATACCGAAACTGCCTTAAAATAGCAATTTATTTTTCGTATTTATTATTATAAATTTATTTATGTCCTTAGAAGCACTTATTTTTGACGTTGATGGAACTCTTGCTAATACTGAGCGTGACGGGCATTTGGTGGCCTTTAATCTTGCGTTTGAAGAATTAGGCCTGGATTGGGTTTGGTCGAACGAACTTTACCACGAATTGCTCGATGTCACGGGTGGTCAATTGCGCATTAAACATTATTTAAAAAATCACAAGCCTGAATTCACTCACGATGATTTGGATAACTTTGTAGCATCGATCCACAAACTTAAAACCAAAATTTACGTGCGCTTGATGGCAGAAGGTGCAGTTCCACTCAGGCCTGGCGTGGAGCGCCTGTTCGCTGAGGCTCGAGAAGCTGGCTTAAGACTAGCGATTGCCACCACCACCACACCGGCTAACGTTGATGCCCTGATTGCAAATACATTAGGGCGTGAAGCATTAGACTGGTTTGAGGTGATTGGCGCAGGAGATGTTGTACCAAATTTAAAGCCAGCAGGGGATATCTATCACTACGTGTTAGAGAAAATGAACATAGATCCTAAAAATTGCATTGCTTTTGAGGACTCTCACAATGGCATTGTTTCAGCGACGGATGCTCATTTAAAAACACTCATCACGGTTAATGAATACACAAATTCACATCAATTTGATGAGGCCATCGTGATTTTGAATAATTTGGGTGAACCTAATAAACCCTTTACCATGATTGAGGGTGATGCCACTGATGCCACTTTTGTTAATGTGGATTACTTAAGGGGGTTGCATGCAAAGCATTGTTGATTTAGCCAACAACACGCGTGTTTATGATGTCGCCAGTGTTACTCCATTGTGCTTAGCGTACCAGCTCAGCACGCGCACTAAAAACAACATTCACCTTAAGCGAGAAGACGAATTAGTGGTGCATTCGTTTAAACTCAGGGGTGCGTATCAAAAAATTTCCGGTCTTACGAAAGAACAGGCATCCAAAGGTGTGGTGGCATCGAGTGCGGGAAATCACGCGCAAGGAGTAGCATTATCCAGCAAAAAATTAGGCATCGAGTCGGTGATTGTAATGCCACTGTCCACACCTAAAATTAAAGTTCAATCGGTTGAGCAATTAGGTGGCAAAGTAGTATTGCACGGGGATGTGTATGACGACGCTTATCAATACGCCAAACAGTTAGAAAAAGACCAAGATTTGGTGTTCATTCACCCTTATGATGATATTGAGGTAATGGCAGGTCAAGCCACCATTGCTAAAGAATTATTACAACAACTGCCGAACATGGATAAGGTTTTTATCCCCGTGGGCGGTGGCGGTCTAATTGCAGGCATGGCAACCTACATCAAACATTATGCACCAAACATCAAAGTCATTGGTGTTGAGCCGGAAGATTCACCAACCCTTTATCAAGCTCTAAAAGATGGTAAACGTACCATTTTGTCCGAAGTGGGTCGCTTTGCTGACGGTGTTGCGGTTAAGCAAATTGGTGAAAAAACCTATCCCATTGCTAAAGAAGTTGTGGACGAGGTAATATTAGTCAGCAATGATGAAATTTGCGCAGCAATCAAAGACATTTATGAAGACGTTCGATCCATTGCAGAGCCTGCTGGCGCTTTAGCCACCGCAGGGGTGAAAAAATACATTGAACAGAATAACATTGAGAATGAAAATATCGTTTCAATCGTTTCAGGTGCAAACGTAAATTTTGATCGTCTGCGCTACATTTCAGAACGTGCTGATTTAGGCGAGCACAATGAAGCCATTATTGCCGCGGTCATTCCTGAGCAACCGGGTAGTTTTTTAAAGTTTTGCCAAATGCTGGACAATCATGCTATTACTGAGTTTAATTACCGTTATGCACCGAATAAGCAGGCGCATATTTTTGTTGGTGTGGCGCTCAACAACGGCTTGAGTGAAAAAGAAGTTTTGATTTCTAAGCTTAGTCAATCTTTTGAGGTCTTAGACATGAGTGATAACTCGATCGCCAAGACACACATTCGCTACATGGTAGGCGGTCGTGCTGATACAAATAATGAAGTCTTGTACCGATTTGAATTCCCTGAGCGCCCTGGCGCGCTGCTCAGTTTTTTAATGAGTGTGGGCGATCATTGGAACATCTCTTTGTTTCACTATCGGAATCACGGCGCAGATTTTGGTCGTGTACTCATCGGTTTACAGGTTGACGATGTGAAAGCATTAGAGCGAAGTTTTGATGAATTGGGTTATTTTTATCAAAATGAAACTGATAATAAAGCCTATCAATATTTCCTTTAAGCCGTTAGAAAAACAAGACATTGATGATGTTTTAGCGATAGAGTGTTTGGCTTATTCAGCACCGTGGAATAAAGCGAAGTTTGTTGGCAGTTTGGGTAACAAGCAAACACTTACTGTTTTAATATTATTAAAGGGAAAAATCATTGGTTATGCAATCGCATTGCGTTCAATCGATTCTGCTGATTTGCTTAATTTATGCATTCATCCCAAGAACCAACATCAAGGATTAGGATCTCAATTGTTTTTAAATTTAGTCACGCAGTTAAAAGAGTTTGACATCGATTCCGTTATTTTAGAAGTAAGGCAATCCAACAAAGCGGCACGTTCTTTTTATCAAAAAAATGGATTTGAGCTAATTGACACCCGTAAAAAATACTACGCAGACGGTGAAGATGCTAAAATATTGTGTTTCCAAATTAACAAATGATCATGAGCTATCAACACATTCAAGTGCCAGAAAGCGGCGAAAAAATAACTTTTAAAAACGGTGTAATCCAAGTACCAGATTATCCAATCGTTGCCTATATTGAGGGTGATGGTATTGGTTCGGACGTTTCTCCGGTGATGAAAAAAGTCATTGATTCTGTTATAAACAAAACCTACGGTGGCGATAGAAGAATTCAATGGATGGACGTTTATGCGGGCGAAAAAGCCAACGATTTATATGGCAAGTATTTGCCACAAGAAACGTTGGATGCAATTAAAGATTTTTTAGTAGCAATTAAAGGCCCGTTGACAACGCCTGTGGGCGGTGGCATGCGTTCTTTAAACGTAGCCATTCGTCAAGAGTTGGATTTATTTATTTGTCAGCGTCCAGTGCAGTATTTCGCCGGCACACCCACTCCAGTAAAAGCACCTGAAAAAGTAGACATGATTATTTTTAGAGAAAATTCAGAAGACATTTACGCCGGTATTGAATACCAAGCGGGCACGGATGAGGTAAAAAAAGTCATTGATTTTTTACAAAATGAGATGGGCGCTACGAAGATTCGCTTCCCAAACACTTCGAGCATTGGTATTAAGCCAGTTTCACAAGAGGGCACCGATCGCTTAGTGCGCGCTGCTATCCAATACGCCATTGATAATGACAAAGATTCTGTTACTTTGGTGCACAAAGGTAACATCATGAAATTCACCGAAGGTGGGTTTAGGGACTGGGGCTATCAGTTGGCACAAAGTGAATTTGGTGCTAAAGTGATTGGCGATGGTCCGTGGTGTGAATTTAAAAATCCAAACACCGGTACTACCATCACCGTTAAAGATGTGATTGCCGATGCCTTCTTGCAGCAAATCTTGTTGCGTCCTGAAGAGTATTCAGTGATCGCCACATTAAACCTTAATGGTGACTATATTTCCGACGCACTGGCTGCGCAAGTGGGTGGTATTGGCATTGCACCAGGGGCAAATCTTTCTGACACAACCGCAGTGTTTGAGGCCACGCACGGTACGGCGCCAAAATACACAGGTCTGAATAAAGTCAACCCAGGCTCGATTATCCTATCGGCTGAAATGATGCTCAGACACATGGGCTGGGTTGAAGCAGCAGACAAGGTATTAGAGGCAATGTCAAACGTTATTCAAAACAAAACCGTGACTTATGACCTGGAAAGACTCATGGAAGGAGCCAAGTTATTGTCTTGTTCTGAATTCGGCGATGCCATGATTGATTCTATATCGTAGTATTAGTATGTACTAATAGTGTTGCATAAGGTCTATTGTTGTGTATTATCACTAACAAGTGGGGATTAATCTTACTTAAATTATATAAATAACAACTCTAAAAGAGGAGAGGTATAAAATGAAAAATGTAACAAAAACAATCGCAATTGCTTCAGTAGTAGTTGCAACATCTGCAACTGCAGGCTGGGGTGGTAACAACTGGGGTGGCAACAACAACTACGGTCCAATGGACGGTATGACTAACTGGGGTCCTTTCTCAGGTGGTAACAATTGGGGCCCTTTCAACGGTGGTTCTAACGCTGGTCCTTTCTCAGGTGGAAACAACATGGGTCCATTCATGGGTGGCTCTAACGCTGGTCCTTTTACAGGCGCTCAAAACTGGGGTCCTATGAAAGGTGGTAACAACTGGATGAACAACACTGATTTCGGTTTAAACTTTGATACTAAGAACTCAACTGATTCTAATGCTTCTGGTACTGCTGACGGTTCTGCTTCTGGTAGAGGCGATGCTAATGCTTCTGGTAAGGCTGATGCTTTTGCTAAAGGTCAAGCAGATGGTTACGCTAAAGGTCAAGCTGATGCTTACGCTAAAGGCTACGCTGATGGCAGATCTTCAGGCACTGCAAGTGGTAGTGGTAGCAATGCTGCACCACAATAATAGTTAGCAATAATTATTAAAAAAA
>Ga0257125_1001445_pt1 | contig 24219 bp, 21 predicted proteins | sample SI106_200metaG_FD_190183 | JGI IMG/M metagenome (GOLD analysis project Ga0257125, IMG submission 190183) | Marine microbial communities from Saanich Inlet, British Columbia, Canada - SI106_200 | ecosystem: Environmental > Aquatic > Marine > Inlet | place: Canada: British Columbia | collected... | reverse complement strand
CTTCCAGTGCAACTTTGAATTTGAATTGACTGCTGTGCTTTTTTCGTCTTTTTGTCACTGAAAAACCTCCACAAGTTTCAGATATTCTATCTTAGCCTGTGGTCTAGTTTTTGGGGGTCATTATATAGAGCGTGTTCCGCCGGGCTGCAAACGAAGAAATAACCCTTGGGATGTTTGTGCTTGTGTCAGACAGGAATATGTCTGCACAGGGCCGCCAGACCCCACGATCAGCGCAACCCTGACTTGCTCTGCCTGGGGTGTAAATGGCTGGTGCATTGGTGATGAAAGCCTTGACCTTGTCGCTACAGAACCAGATGGGCAAAATGTGCTCATCAGCGGTGATCTGAACGGAGATGTTTTTTCCTGTGGGCCAGAAGCAGGAAATGTGAACTGCTCCATCCCGCTCCCCGAAGGAACAGGCACAGTGAATTATCTGGCAACATCGGCACAAGGAACAACGGCAGGCGGCTCAAAATCCTGGCAGCGAGATGCTACCTTGCCCGTGATTGATGGCTCGCTGACCGGCACAAATGGCAGTAATGGCTGGTTCATCTCCTCTGCCGAAATAACTGCTTCGGTCACAGAATCAGGCTCCGGACTAAGTGCTTTTGAAACATCTTTGGATAATACGAACTGGACAGCCTATACCACACCGCTGACATTCAATGACGGTGTTTATACACTCAATATCAGAGCCATAGATGTGGCGGGCAATATCGCCATAGTGGATTTGCCCATCAGCGTCGATACCGTGTCCCCAACAGTAGGCGGAACGCTCTCCGGGACAATGGGTTCCGCTAATTGGTATAACTCTATCGTTCAAGCATCTTCCACAGCTTCAGATGCCACGTCCGGGATCGCGACCTTTGAATCATCATCGAGTGGCGGCGCGTGGACAGCCTACACTGTGCCAATTATTTTTGAAGACGGGATACATACAGTGATCTTCAAAGTGGTGGATGTGGCAGGCAATAGTAGTGAAACAGCTTTATATTCTTTCAAGGTAGATACAAGTGCACCACACATCAGCTTGCCTAGTCGCTGGTATATCTGGGAAAGTATCACCTTTGAAGCATCAGAAAAGACCAGTGGCTTTACGGATATTGAGATGCAGATCATGGATTCTCAAGGGCGTTGGAAGAAGATCGAGAAACACTGGTCAACTGACCAGGATTCTTTTACATATACCATTCTCTGGAACAGAGCCTTTGCAGACGGCATCCTGGCGCCGATCGGGAATTATCCTGTTGTCGTACGTGCCTGGGATGAAGCCGGAAATATGAGCGAGAAGAGCGGGCAGATCATCATCCCCCAACCGGATGCAGCACCTTTGCCAACTTTCACGCCTACGCCTGTACAAGAGGTCTTGGCTGTGGAAACAGAAGAAAGTGAAGATACTCAAGAAATTGCCGCGCTGATTGAGCCAGAACCTGCTCCTGTTGAGGAAGAAAGGCCAGAAGAGAAAAAAGAAAGTATCTTCACTTTTGGCAGCAAAACCAACACCCCGACTCCCAATTCCCAATCAACAAATGCCAATGTGCTTTGGGGCGCAACGGCTTCTGCAGCGATAGGGGCATTCGCCGCACAGATCGCGGAGAGAAAACGACGTGAAGCGGAAGCAGAAGCGGCACGAAAACGCGCAGAAAGGGAGTATCAGAAAAGGGTCTGGGCTGCTGGGGCGGGAAGATATAATCAAGCCAAACGGGTTAAGGCGCAGGCCGCAAAAAGCTCATGGATAGCACAACAGACGAGTCAGTGGTTTGCTGAGTATAATAAGAAGCCAGAAGAAGACCCTTATGATGATATTGGAGAATGGCACGAAAGACAGGATTCGGCAAATGCAGCTGTGATTGCGGAGTATAAAGCAATTCGAGAGAAGAAAAGAAAAGAAAGCATGCGTGAAAAGGTGCTTGGTTTCAAAGAGAAATTACTTAATCCTCCAGCACCAAAGGTGCCTGATGAAAAAGACCCTCTTGCCGAATATATAGAGGCTGAAAAGTGGAGAGATGAGCATAGCTTGGAGGCTATAGAGCACGGACATCAACCATGGACTTCTTTGCCGCCAACATACAGTATTAGCAAACATGAGTTACAGCAATCTCTTTCAGACTGGAAGCTAGGTGATTTACGAACAACAATAATACCTATTCCAACAAGAGCACCAATAGCACCTGCGGCAGCAATTTCAACACCCATTCCACCATCAATACGGTGTGATGCTTCGCCACAACTTGCGACTCCTGTGCCTGAATTTCCTTCAGTTTTACAAGAAAACAAACGAACACTCTGGGATACAGTTCAAGCTAATTCAGAAAAAATACAACACACGATTCCATCAATTGGTCTAACATCTGAGAGAATACCAGTTCCTGTTTTTTCAATTCCAAACGTCTTCTCTTTTGGGGCTGTTACGTCACAACAATCTGCATTGGATGGAAATCCTGTGTTGAGATTCAACAAGGATGGGGGGGCTATAGTGGGAAAAACAAAAAAAGTATCGGGCTTTGTCGGCATTAACACATCCAAGAAAAGCATGTCCTATGGAATTCGATATTCGGGGCCAAATACCGTTAAAGAAAATGGCTTTTCTGCCAATTCTGGATACTCAGCAATTACTACTGTAAAATTGAATCAAATTTGGAATGCATCTGCCAGCCTAGATATAAATGTTACGGATGTAAGCGTAAGAGAGGAGGGGGTTGCTAAGGGAAATATAAGGTCTGGCGCGTATTTTGAAGCGAATATGGGAACACCGATATTGGCTTTAGCAACAGTTGCGGTAGTAGTTAATGCTCCTTGGGAAGTGGTTATTGGAGGAGCTGCTAAGTTGATAGATATTCTATTGGGACAGCCACAACCCCAATTACCATAATAATGGAGAAGGATGATGTCAGATTTATATAGAGATATATTTTTTAGGAATATTGAAGGTGATTTTACACAGACAAAAAGAAATCCAAAAACCGAACATTGGACATGTTATATTGCTCTAAGCTATGCAAATGATGCAAAGCTTGATGAAGCAGAAAAAGCTTTAACCCATATTCCTGATGAAACTCATTGTTGTCCAATCGTATTAGAGACTAAAGCTCTTATCGCATATTATTCGGGAAACAATAAGGATGCACAAAAAATTGCACTAGAAGTTTTGGAAATAAACAAAGAATCTGTTTTTGCTTACGCTATACTAGCAGGAATTGCTTTGAAAGAAAAGAAAAAAACAAAGGCAGTTGAACACTATAAAAAAATTCTGTTGGTATACCCTGAGCATGATGGAATTTTGCTGAATTTAGCAGATATTCTTCACGAAAAAACAGAAACCATGCACATTGCTCAAGAATATATAAATCGTGCATCCCCTTCTACAAGACGGTTTTTATCTCTATTATTGCTTTTTATTTTTTCAATGCGAGGTCGTTTTTTATGGCTTATTCCAGTAATACTAGTGCTAATAATACCTAATGTCGGTTTATGGTTTTACATTATATCGACTATTCTTATACTTTTAGGAGCAGCATGGAGTGCAAGGAAAGGATATATGCTTATTTCTACCAGATTACTAACCATGCAGTTTGCACATTCATTTTTTGGAGCAATCATATTGTTTTTTAAATGGTTGATTAGGATTACATCTTAGGGTAGTCTATGCTAAAGTCTCTCCAAAAACGCGCTCCTACCATCTCTATCCTGCTCCTTGTAACACTACTTGCCGCCTTGCTCTTTTACCCTGCTTCTTCGCAAGCTCTCGCTACAATAGTTCTTGTTTTCGGTATCGGGACAGCAATTGTACTTACAATATACGGTAACTTAGAAAGACACAAAAAAGGTGACTTAACGCTTTCTGAGTTTTCTCGTAACACTTTTCTCGACCTACTCGGTCTCGCGCTCACTATGGGCGCTGCGATGTGGCTGGGCAGGTTGGCTGGCGGCTTTGCCGGGCAAGCGGTAGGGATTAAAGCAGGGCAGGGTTGGGGAATGGCGGCAGGCATTGCTGCTGGAATGATCGCTGGATTTGGGGCGGCTTTTCTGGTTGGGAAGTTTTGGGGGAAAGTAAGTAGTCGTATACAGGCTACCCGACCATCTCATTTTTAACAGCCCTATAGAGATTCTCCGCTTTTAGTTCATCTAGTGTGAAACAGGGGGCATCAAGGTGGTCTGCCAAATTCTGTGCTAAGCCTTGGTCAAAAGACTCATGTTCCATATTAACGACGATGCTGCGAATATCGTTTTGAGCGATTTTCTCGGCGAAGAAATAGGCTTCTTCATTTGGCGGCTTTTTGCCAATGGCGACATTTCCTGCGCCATCTGTCATTACGATCAATAAGGGTTCTACATCGGGGTGAGTATAGCTTTCACGTTGTAGAATTTCAGAGGCCATCAATAAACCTGCGGAAAGCGGCGTTTTCCCCCCAACGGGAATATCCACAAGCGCACGCTGTGCCAATTGAACGGAATTCGTTGGCGGCAAGATCAATGTAGCACGATCTTTTTGGAAGACGATCAATCCGACTCGGTCGCGACGTTGATAGGCATCCGTTAAAAGGGACAGGATCGCGCCTTTCGTCGCATTCATTCTTTCAGCAACAGCCATCGACCAACTTGCATCTACAAGGAAAAGAACAAGATTTGCCGATTTTTTGACGCGGATCTTTCGCTGCCAATCACTTTTTTTGATCGCAAAGGCAACTTTCTCCCGTTCTTCGACGCGTTTCTTCTGGAAAGGAGCAGCGGCACGCAAAGTAGCATCAAAGGCAATATCATCCTTGCGGCCATTAGCAGGGGTGGCGCGGATATATCGTCCTTGCTTACGCTCGGTACGGGTGGTAGACCGTCGTCCAGATTGACGACGGGATAATTTATCGAGAGGGGTGTTGAGAGAACGTGTTTTGAATTCTTCACCCGGGTTTACTTTTTGCCCCCCTTTCCACCAATTGGCATCGGTGTGGGCAGAAACATCATCCTGTGGCGCTGCTTCAGGTTGACCTTGTGTGGGTCCTTCCTGAGCGTCATCTTCAATTTTTAATTTTTTTTTTCCTCGCTGCCTTCACCTTCCGATTTTTCTCCCGTTTCTTCTTCAGCAATGGCTTGACTTTGCAACTCTTCGATTCGTTCTTGTAATTGCGTCGGGGTCATCCCTGCTTGACCAAAGGGAGTGCTATTAACACGATGGGGCAAAGCCAGTTCTGCTGCGAGGGCGATATCCATATCGTTGATGGCAGTACGCCCGTCAAAAGCGGCTTGGGCGCGGGCTGTTTTTAAGATGACGAGATCGGCGCGGTGACCGTCTACGTTTAGGGAAGAGGTTAAGGCAGCGATAGAGAGCAAGTCACGTCTGGAATAGGTAACTTTGTTAACAAGTGTTTGTGCGTGAGCAATTCTTTCTGAGAGTTCACGTTCTTTTTCTTGCCATGCAGTGTGGAAAGCGGTGGGATCTTCTTCATAGGCGAGATGACGTTCCATAATGGCAACGCGTTCGCGTGCGTCACGAATGCCGACAATATCTACAGAAAGCGCAAATCTGTCGAGGAGTTGAGGACGCAGATCGCCTTCTTCGGGGTTCATTGTGCCAACGAGAATAAATCGTGCAGGATGCGAGAATGAGATTCCCTCGCGTTCGACGATATTCATACCCATTGCGGCTGAGTCGAGGAGAACATCGACTACATGGTCATCGAGGAGGTTCACTTCATCTATATAGAGGAGTCCACGATTGGCGGAGGCAAGCACACCAGCTTCAAAATGACGCTCGCCTTTTTGGATGGCTTGTTCAATATCGAGAGTGCCGACCACGCGGTCTTCCGTTGCGGAAACGGGGAGATTGATAAAAGGGATCGGACGTTCTTGAGACGGGAGCAAGCCTTCGGGTTGGGCGCGCTCCCGGCATTCTGTACACCAACTAGCCGAATGATTGGGATCACATCCGAAACGGCATCCATCTACCATATTGACGGCAGGAAGCAGTGCTGCTAAAGAGCGGGCAGCAGTAGATTTGGCTGTTCCGCGTTCCCCACGAATCAGGACTCCGCCGATACGAATGTCTACGGCGTTGAGAATGAGGGCGCGCGTCATGCGATTTTGCCCGACAATAGCGGTAAAAGGGTAAGTAATAGGCATAAAGAGCATTATAAGCGTTGAGCAAGGCTTGTCAAGTTCTTGCTTAGCCTGTATAATGCGGCGTACAAATTTTTGAAAGCGGAGTTGTTGAATGATGTCAGAGAACGATGCCTTAGACGGGCAAGAAGAAGTTGTAGTAGAGAGCCAAGAGCAAGAAGAAATTGTCACCGAAGTACAACAAGAACAAGAAGAAGTTGTTGATGTACAAGAAGATGAAGGTGATGACGAAGAAATGCCAAGCATGGCTGATCTTCTGGATGCAGAAGAGTATAAAGTAGACTTGCCTCAGCGGGGCGAAATTCGTACAGGTGTTATTGCCAGTATCGGACCTAGCCAAATCTTAGTAAGCATTGGTGCAAAATCAGAAGGTGTTATTGCCGGACGAGCTTTGGATGATATGTCTCCTGAAGTGATCAAATCACTCGAGGTTGGACAAGAGATCCAAGCCTATGTTCTTAACCCTGAAGATAAACACGGTAATGTGATCCTTTCCTATACCCGTGCAGTTGAAATGCGCGCGTGGAAGATCGTTGCCGATATGCTTGAGAGTGAAGAGTCTTATGAAGGCAAGGTCAGCGGTTATAACAAAGGCGGCTTGCTTGTAGATGTAGAAGGTTTGCGTGGATTTGTTCCTGCTTCACAGGTTAGCGCTGTACGCCGTAGTATGGCTGTTGGCGCAACACCTGAGCAACGTTGGGCAAAGATGCAAGGGGAAGCGATTGTCGTTCGTGTTATCGAGGTTGATAAAGAACGCCGCCGCTTAATTCTTTCTGAACGTGCTGCGAGCAATGAGTCTCGTCAGGCGGTTAAAGAACGAGTTATTGCAGACTTGACCGTTGGTGAGAGTTATTCCGGTCGTGTAACCAGCTTGGCTAATTTTGGTGCCTTTGTCAATATTCAAGGCGCAGATGGCCTTGTTCACCTCTCTGAAATTTCTTGGGAACGTGTAAAACACCCCAGCGAAGTTCTTACTGTTGGGCAAGAAGTTGAAGTCAGAATTATCAGCATTGACGAAGAGAAAAACCGCATTGGGCTTTCCTTACGCCAATTGCAAGATGATCCGTGGAAATCTCGCATTGAGAAATTCCAGGTTGGTCAATTGATTGAAGGCAAAATTACTCGTCTGACTAAATTTGGTGCTTTTGCTCGTATTGGAGATGACATTGAAGGTCTAATTCATGTCTCTGAGATCAGCGACCAACGCGTTGAACACCCCAAAGAAGAACTCAACGAAGGCGATGTGGTAAATCTGCGCATTATCCGTATTGAAGCAGATCGCCGCCGTATCGGTTTGAGTATGCGCAAGGTTGATTCCGCAGCTTATGTTGATAAAGACATGAAAGCCCTTGCAGCAGCACTTCAGGGTGATAGCGAAGAAACAGAAGAAGTCGCAGAAGCTCCTGTTGAAGAAGCAGTTGCTGAAGAAACTCCGGTCGAAGAAGCAGCCGTAGATGAAGCTCCTGAAGAAGAGCCAGTTGTTGAAGAAGCTCCTGCCGAAGAGGCAGCCGCGGAAGAAGCTCCTGAAGAAGAGCCAGTTGTTGAAGAGACTCCTGAAGAAGAAGCAACAGAAGAAGTTTCTGAAGAGAAATAAGCCTGATTATCAAGAGCGCACCCAATCGGGTGCGCTCTTTTTTTAATCCTTAAATTCCCTCACTTTATATAATGCATATTATCGTAGACGCGCACGAAGATCTTGCTCATAATATCCAATCTTTTGGGCGAGACTATACACGCTCCGTTGCAGAAACGCGCCGCCTTGAAAACGGCTCTTCCACGGTTGAGCACACAGGAGAAACTCTCTTCGGATATCCCGAATATCAGCAAGGCAAGATCGCCCTTATTTTCGCGACTCTCTTTGCCCCGCCCAGACGCTATCAGCACGATGACTGGGCAAAATATAGTTATAAGAATGCAGATGAAGCCCATCGACTCTATCGTAGTCAAATTGATATATATAGGCGATTAGTAGAAGAGCATCCGGATAAATTTGAGATTATCCGCAACACCCTTGATTTGAACTTGCTCCTGTCCAAATGGCAGGATGCCGAAGAAAAACACCCACACCCTACAGGGATGGTTCTGCTCATGGAAGGTGCAGAAGGCATTCGCTCCCCTGAAGAACTAGAAGAATGGTGGGGACTTGGCCTTCGTATTATCGGTCCCGCATGGGTCGGAACACGCTACTGCGGCGGTTGGCACGAACCGGGTCCACTAACAAATGAAGGCCGAGAACTCCTTGCAGCGATGGCAGACTACAACTTTACCCTCGACCTAAGTCATATGGACGAAGTAGCCACGCTGGAAGCGCTAGATATTTATGAAGGGGCAATAATTGCCAGTCATAGTAATGCAGCAGCATTGCTCCCAAATTCCGGGACAAATAGGCATCTCTCTGACCGCGTCATTCGCGGTATCATCGAGCGAGATGGTGTGGTCGGGACAGTTCTCTTCAACGCTTTTTTGCAGGTAGGCTGGAAAAAAACAGACGGGCGCGAGCATATTACACTTGAACACCTTGTCGCACATATTGACCATATCTGCCAACTTGCCGGAGATGCATATCACGTTGGCATCGGCTCCGATTTTGACGGCGGCTTTGGCTTAGAATCTGTGCCAAACGGCATAAATACTGTTGCCGACCTTCAAAAAATAGCCCCCTTACTTAGCGAACGCGGGTATACTGAAAACAACATTGCCGCCATCTTGGGCGAGAATTTTATTAACCATCTTAAGAAAAATCTTCCCTCCTCATGACAAAATCAGAAAGACACTCCTTTGCTCTTGCGCCAACCCGATTCGGTTTATTTACCACGCTTTTTGGCTTTTTTGTTTTTACGATGGGGGCAAAACCCGAATTCTTTGGAATGGATCGCAGCCCCGTTGTTGGATTTGTGCAGATCGCAGTTTTCTTGGTTGGTCTGGGCATTATTTGCCTTGGCGGATATATTGCCTTGATCGCCTTATGGGGAGATGACGAACGCTCCATTGTTGCCGATATTGGGTTACGTCTGGTTGCGACAGGCTACGTATTCGCTGTTTTTACAGGCATGGCAGATGTCTTTGGCATGGGCTCACACCCCTTACCCGGCGTGCCCTTTTTTGGTCCCTTCCAAGCTACAGGTGTGGGGATTGGGCAAGCAGTGATAGCCCTCGGTTTCCTGATGACCATCCCTTTTAAGAGAAAGTGAGCTTCGTTAGTAGAAAAACGGTCAACAGAGGGGTGAAAAGTTATAAATTTCGTGTAGAATAGGGGAATATATTTTATTGGGACATCGCGTACACATCACTACCCAAGGGAGTAAATTTAAAAGCTGTTCTAAACATCAAGGAGGAAATGATGTTGTTTTCTCAGCGCAAAGTGCTATATCTTTTTATTTTCATATCATTGTTATTATCTGCTTGTATTCCCACTACACCACCGTCATCGCCATTAGAAAGTGGTGCTAATCAAGGGGGAAATGTAGACGCGCTAGTGCGAGCTAAATGTAGGCGTGATGGTTACGAAGCCTTTCTTGCTGAAAATGGTGAATACTGTTTCGCTCATCCTCTTGGGTATTATCAAGATGTGAAAAGCAAACCTGATGCCGTGATGTTGAGAAGTAATGATGATCTATTTTCGCTTGTCAGTGCATCCGAGGGGCTGGATGGAGTGATTCTGAATTCTCCTGAACCTGCTATACTGCAAATACAATATGAACCAATAAATGGGGGAGATACGCTGCTAGCTTTCGCGAGCAGAGATCCACAAAACCAGATCTCAAAAGATTTTATTCCCTGGTTTCTTGGTGATGAAGATGCTTGGCTTGTGAAAGTTGTTGATGGCAGCTCAATATCATATATTACTTACGCTCAACATGGGAATTATTATTATACGCTCTCGTTTAATTCTCTTGTATCGTCACCAGACACATCTGTAAGCGCAACTAAATTGGAGAAGCTTTTTTTTGCAGTTTCAGGGTCTTTTACTTTTTTAAGATAGAGATATCTTCTTTTGTTTAGGAAACACCCCATTTGGGGTGTTTTTCTTTACATAATCTTCATATTATCTTGATAAATCATTTACAGACGCTCACTATACTCCTTGCTAATAACAAATTTTGTATAAAAAGGAAAAAACATGTTCTCAAAGTTCTTTGCAAATAAAAAAATGGTATGGATCACAGTTGCAGTTATCAGCCTCCTCGCTGTAGGTGGATTTTACGCATTTCAAAATGCCCAAGCCGATGCAGATGTAGCGGATGCCCCCGCCATGCAGACAGCAAAAGTTCGCCAGGGAGATTTGGTACTCTACGCCAGCGGTGTAGGCTCCTTAGTCCCGGCAGCTGAGGCATCTTTTGGTTTCCGCTCCAGTGGACAATTGCTCTCGCTCTCCGTTGCTGTAGGAGATTCTGTTGAAGTGGGCGATTTACTTGCCGAACTAGATAATACCGCTGAAAAAATCAAACTCCAATTAGCTGAACGCACACTGGCAGAGATAACTTCTCCCGCTTCTGTTGCCGCAGCAGAGCAGGCCCTTGCTCTTTCAGAACGAAATTTATCTGATGCCGAAAAGAGTTTGGCTTATCAGATTAGTTGGTCAGTTCTCAATTCGGAAGAAAAAGTTGCTGAAGCAGAAGAAGCTTTGCTCTTAGCGAAAGAATCTAATGATGAAGAGAAAATTGCCGCAGCTGAAGCTGCTCTTGCCTCGGCAGAAAGAGTACTCGCAGGCAATTGGGACTATTATGAGAACCACTATATCCCTGAGAACTTTAAGGTTGCTGCAACACGCTCAACTCCTTCATATATTGCTATCCCAACCGAATTCGATATTCTTGAAGCACGCGCCGCTTATGCCATAGCCAAAGCCCAAGTGACTGAAGCCAAAGATTATCTTGCTGTAATAAATGGAGATGAAATTCCTGATGGTGCGACTGGGAGTAGTTTAAAAGCATTAGAGCAAGCCCAACTTGACCTTCTTTCTGCTCAAGATAGCCTCGATGCGACTCGTCTCTACGCTCCGATCTCCGGGATGGTGATGAGCATTAATGCCAATGTTGGCGATACGCTTGGCACCTCGGTGATCATGACAATTGCAACCCCAGATGATTTGGTAGCCCGCGTCTATATGGATGAGACTGATTTGGATAATGCAACTGTTGGTAATAAAACCCTCCTGACCTTTGACGCTTTTCCCGATATTGTTGTCGCAGGTGAAATTATTATGGTTGAACAGGCTTTGCAAACAGTAGACGGAACACCCGTTGTTGTCTCTTGGGCGACCTTTGAGAATGAAGCAAATCTGTCCATCCTTTCAGGGATGACGGTAGATGTAGAAATTATTGGTGGTGAAGCGTTAGGTGCTTTACTTGTCCCTATTCAAGCTCTGCGTGAAATTGCCCCGGGAAGTTATGCGGTCTTCATCGTAGATGCGGATGGTTCCCTCAAGCTCACCCCTGTAACTGTTGGCTTGCGTGATTTTGCGAACGCAGAAATCCTGACAGGTGTCGAAGCCGGCGATATTGTTAGCACGGGTGTTGTTGAAACGAAATAATCTATTTTTTTGGAAAATGATCTCGGAGCGTATTTGGTGGTTTATCGCTGGAGCACAGAAAATGCTCACTTTGCCTCAGCAAGCTATTCTCACATGCGCCCTCGGCACTACATCCAGTTGAGAGATTTTTTCAAAAAATAGTAAGGATACTTTTATGAGTGAAACTTTAATTCAAACTCGCAATGTCAAGAAAATATACGGTCAAGGCGATGCGACCGTGAACGCGCTGGCTGGCGTAGATGTCCGTATAGATCGCGGCGAATTTGTGGCGATCATGGGACCCTCCGGTTCTGGAAAATCGACCCTGATGAATATTCTTGGCTGCCTTGATCGACCAACTGTTGGAGAGTATTTTCTTGATGAACGCGATGTGAGCAAACTGAGCAAGGAAGACCTTGCGGAAGTGCGCAACGAGAAACTGGGTTTTATTTTTCAGTCTTTCAATTTGCTGCCACGTTTGAGCGCGCTTGCAAATGTGATGCTGCCGATGCTCTACAACGCAGATGAAGAGTTGAGCGATGCCGATGCAGAAGCCCGCGCTACCGCTTCGCTTGAAGCAGTCGGGTTAGGAGATCGTGTACACCACAAACCTAACGAAATATCGGGCGGACAACAGCAGCGTGTTGCGATTGCGCGCGCCCTTGTAAACCAGCCGCCACTGATTTTAGCGGATGAGCCTACTGGTAATCTCGACTCAAAATCCAGTGTGGAAATTATGGATATTTTGCATAAACTCCACGATGATGGCGTAACGGTTGTGATGGTAACGCATGAACCGGATATTGCCGAACATGCCGACCGCGTGATTTGCGTCAAAGACGGGCTGATTATTTCTGATGGGCGCGATGGCAAAAATGCCTGTGACGGAAGAAGGAAATCCTAATGAAAGCTAAAAAAATACTTCGCGTAGCCTGGGAAGGCTTGACCCTAAACAAGGTACGCTCATTTTTGACCACGCTTGGCGTGATTATTGGTGTCGCCTCGGTGATCGTGATGCTGGCGGTTAGCTCAGGCGCAGAAGCCGCAATTGCAGAGCAGATTAATGCGCTTGGCGCAAATCTGATTATTGTGACCCCGAAGCGTGGAACACCAGGCGCGGCAAAAACCTTGCTTTTTGAAGATGCAGAGGCAATCGGAGAGCAGATTGTGGGTATTACCGATATTTCGGCAGAACAAGCCCCGCCTGCACAAACGGTTAAGGCAGAGGGCTTAACACTTGATGCTATTGCTGTTATCGGTACGACCGCTGGCTTTCCTGATGTGCGAGATTATGCAGTAGCCTCTGGACGTTATTTCAATGAAGTAGAAGATGGCCGTAAAGCCAAAGTTGCTGTGCTTGGCGCAGGCATTGCCACTGATTTTTTTGGTACAACAGACCCCATAGGGCAGACCATTACTGTTGGCTCAACCAAACTCACCATAATTGGTGTAATGGAAGAGAAAGGAATGGTTGCAGATACTGATTATGACGGGCGCGTTTATCTCCCCATCAATCTAGTCTTTCAAAAATATATTACAACGATGAACTTTGGCACCGACCGTGTTCGTACCATCTATGTCAAGGCAGAAAGTCAGGAGCAAATTGACAGCGTAATCACCCAAATTACTGTTTTGCTCGCCGAACGACACGATGTAGACGCAAGTGCGCCTGATTTTGCCATTCAAACGCAGCAAGACATTATTGCCACGCAAGAAGCGACGACTGCCGCTTTTCGAGATTTATTGGCGTGGGTTGCCGGTATTTCGCTGCTCGTCGGCGGAATCGGCATTATGAATATCATGCTCGTCTCAGTCACCGAACGCACCCGTGAGATCGGTCTTCGCCAAGCACTTGGCGCACGCCCCTCGGATGTATTGCTCCAGTTTTTGCTCGAAGCAGTCATCCTGAGCTTAGTCGGCGGCTTGGTCGGCGTTGCGATGGGCGTGGGCGGCTCCTATCTCTTCGATGCGCTCGGCACAATGCAAACCCGCATTGTCCCCGCATCCATTCCGCTGGCGTTTGGCGCGGCGGCTATCGTTGGCATTTTCTTCGGATATTATCCGGCTGCCCAAGCAGCTAAACTAGACCCAATCGTAGCCTTGCGGCGCGAATAAATTGAATAAAAAAGGATTAAAAAATGAAACGCTCAATTTCTATACTTATACTCACCACTTTAGCTTTTCTGCTGATCGGATGCGGCGCATCGCCCGCGAGTGAACCTGCTCCAGTTTCCCCAGCGGATCCTGCGGCTGAACTATCTTCCGCTGATGCCCCCGCTGTGGACGCTGAACCTGCTGAAATAGCAGAAATCCCCGCATTGGCAATGGATTATGAAGGTGCGCTTACCCAACGTCTCTTGCTTTCTCTCGGAACATTAGAATTAGCAAACACAGATGCGCTCATTAATGCCGAACAGGCATCACAAATGATTTTCCTCTGGCAAGCACTGAATAATATGACCCAGTCAGGGAATAGCGCAGAAGAAGAAGTAGCTGCCTTACTCAATCAAATTGAAGGTCTATTGACTCCTGAACAAATTACCGCGATCAATGCTATGCAATTGACGCAAGAGGATATTCAGGCTTGGGGGGAAGCAAATAGAACAAATACCGGCACCGGTGAAGGCGCAGGGCAAGGTCAAGGTAGCGGTAGTGGCATGTCTCCTGAAGCACGCGCCACGCGCCAAGCAGAAGGAGGTAAAACAGGTGATTCCTCTGGAGAAAATGGGCTCTCCGCTGTGATGACCAAAGCTTTGATTGAGTATCTTCAGTCCATTCAATAAAAAAAAATAATAACCACTTAGCCTTTCTCAGGGATGTCTCTGCGAGGAGCATGTTTTTGCAACGTGGCAGTCTCACAGACTGTTCGGGAGATTGCTTACTCCTAGCGGAGTACACGTCGGCGATAAAGCTGCCTCGCAAAGACAGTCTGAGAGTTATAAAATAGGACAATCTAATGAAAAAAACTTATTTCTTACTTCCCTTGCTCGTATTATTGCTACTGATTTCAGCCTGCACTCCCGCCGCAGATGAAATCCCAGCAGCCCCGACCTCTGTCGCAGGTGAATATCTCAATACCGAATATACCGATGCAGCCAGTTTGCGAAATCAATTAGCTTTTGGCACGCTCCAATTAGAAGATACTGAGAATACTGTCACATCTGAGCAAGCGCAAATGCTAATCCCATTTTGGCAGGCTATTATTACACTAAGTAGCGATACCACTACTGCTGATGAAGAATTAATCGCGGTCCAAGATCAGATTGTTCAAACCCTGACAGATAAGCAATTGCAGGCTATCGCCGATATGAAACTAACCACTGCCGATTTGGATGTCTTTTACGCCGAACACGGAATCGTTTTCCCGACACCTGTCCCCGGCGTGACCAAAGTGCCTGGCTCAGGCAGTTCAATGAGTGTCGAAGATAAAGCCGCCACCCAAACCGCTGCCGAAGCTGCGGGAATTGTTCCCGGTACGGGAAGCAGTACAGGGAAAGCAGCAAAAACTTTGTTGTTTGAAAAAGTGATCGAGTTATTACAGAGCAAATAGCATCTCTGTTTTGTCAGGCAAGAGCAACACATTTTTGAAAATGCGTTGCTCTTTTTAATTTAAGGGTGATAATAAAACAGGCAACACTATAACTCAATCATTATGGAGAAACTAATATTCTTTAAATCTCAAGAATTTGCCCAGATGATTATTTATGCCCTGCATGAGCCACATACCACTGACACGATTTGATTATCCTTTCTTGGGTGGTTCCCTGCGAGAGTAGAGTTGTCTAAATACGAATTAAATTTAATGGTAAAGTTAATCAAAATGGGCTTTGCCCAAATTTAGAAATCTCCCTAATAAAGGATCGTAGTTTATGGCAACAGAACATGAACGTAATCCCGGTATGGCACTCGATCTTGATTGGGTCCTCGGAACAAAAGTGAACCGCAGCGCGGTGGAGCGGCGCACAGCCTCGCTTCCAACCCGGCGCTCGGTGAAGAAGGTTTGGCAGGCAGCCTGGTTATTACGTGCCGTCACCTGCATCGACCTGACTACTCTCGCCGGGGATGATTCTCCGGGTCGAGTACGCCGCTTATGTGCCAAAGCACGTCAGCCCCTGCGCCCAGACCTGATCAAAGCCTTGGGCGCGGAAGAGATGAATATCACCACCGGCGCAGTCTGTGTTTATCCCTCGATGGTGCCCTATGCCGTCGAAGCTCTGAATGGTACGAATATCCCCGTTGCCTCGGTCGCAACTGGCTTCCCCTCTGGGTTGACACCCTTCCCGCAGCGTATTGCCGAAGTCAAGCAAGCGGTGGCTGACGGTGCTAAGGAAATTGATATTGTCATCACCCGTCATCACGTCCTGACCGGAAATTGGTCTGCGCTCTACGATGAGATCAAGGAATTCCGCGCAGTCTGCGGTGATGCGCATATGAAAAGCATTCTCGGCGTTGGCGATCTGGCAACCTTGGAACAGATTTACCAAGCCAGCATGGTCGCCATGATGGCAGGTTCTGACTTCATCAAAACGTCTACGGGCAAAGAGGGCGTTAATGCCACGCTGAATAATAGTCTCGTCATGGTACGTGCCGCACGGGATTATTTTGAGCGCACAGATATCAAGGTTGGCTTCAAGCCTGCTGGCGGTATCAAAACCGCCAAAGATGCAATGGCCTGGCAATTCCTAATGAAAGAAGAATTGGGCAACGATTGGTTGAAACCCGATCTTTTCCGTTTTGGCGCAAGCAGCCTGCTAACCGATATTGAACGCCAACTTTCGCATTATGTGACCGGACGCTACGCCGCCCGCCATCACATGCCGATAGGCTAGGAGTACGTAGATTATGGAACTCAAAGAGGTATTTGAAACAATGGCTTACGGTCCTGCACCTGAATCTTCCGCCGCAGTCACCCAATGGCTGGAAGATCATGATCGAAAATTTGGTCAGTTCATTAATAATGAATGGGTGACATCCGAAGGTGCCGATTATTATCCCAGCCACAATCCGGCAACGGGCGAAAAGATAGCAGAAACTATGCAAGCCGACCAGCCCGAGGTGGATGCCGCTATCGCTGCTGCCCGCAAAGCTTATAAAAAATGGAGCAAGACCCCGGGCATGGAACGCGCACGATATATGTACGCCATTGCCCGCAATATCCAGAAACATCATCGTTTGCTGGCTGTGCTCGAAAGCATGGATAATGGTAAACCAATTCGCGAATCGCGTGATATTGATGTCCCCATGCTGGCGCGTCATTTCTACTATCATGCTGGCTGGGCGCAATTGATGGACAAGGAACTGCGTGATTATCAACCCGTCGGCGTGATCGGGCAGATCATCCCCTGGAATTTCCCCTTGCTGATGTTGGCGTGGAAGATCGCGCCCGCCATCGCGTTGGGCAATACCGTGGTGCTGAAACCGGCTTCCTACACTCGCCTTTCCGCGCTGCTTTTCGCTGAGATCGTTGCTGAGTCTGGGCTTCCGCCTGGAGTAGTTAATGTTGTTACTGGCAGCAGCAAAGCCGGTAGTATGATCGTTCAGCATCCCGATGTGGATAAAATTGCTTTTACCGGCTCAACCGATGTCGGGCGCATTTTGCGTCGTCAAACGGCTGGCACGGGTAAGAAAATCTCGCTCGAGTTGGGCGGGAAATCCCCCTTCGTCGTTTTTGACGATGCGGATATTGACGGTGCCATCGAAGGTGTTGTGGATGCGATCTGGTTCAATCAGGGGCAGGTTTGCTGCGCTGGTTCGCGCCTGCTTTTGCAGGAAAATATCGCCAAGAAATTCATCACGAAACTCAAGGCGCGCATGGATAAACTCCGCGTGGGTGATCCGTTGGATAAATCGATTGATATGGGCGCCATCGTTCATCAATCCCAATGGGATACAGTGGATGAATGGGTCAAGATCGGGGAAGCCGAGGGCGGCGAGGTTTATCATGCGGATATTGAGATGCCCACACAGGGCTGTTTCTACCCCCCAACCCTCGTAACCGGACTTGACCCGGCAGCTGAGATCGTACAAGAAGAGATATTCGGTCCCGTACTTGTTTCCATGACCTTCCGCTCCCCGGCAGAGGCCATTGCCCTGGCAAATAATACTCGCTATGGACTGGCTGCCAGTGTCTGGAGCGATAATATCAACTTGGCTTTGGATGTTGCCAGCAAGATCAAGGCTGGCTCTGTCTGGGTCAACTCGACCAATCTCTTTGATGCCGCATCCGGTTTTGGCGGCTATCGTGAAAGCGGATTTGGGCGTGAAGGCGGCGAAGAGGGCTTGTACGAATATCTACGTCCTGTCTGGCAGGATCGCCCCCAACCCGCAGAAGATTTTGATCCCGAAGCCGAGTGGGGCGCTACCACGCCTACGCATCCGTTAATGCCCAATGGCAAGATGAGTTTGACGGTACCCGGTGTGGATCGAACTCCAAAGATGTATATCGGTGGCAAGCAAAAACGTCCGGACGGCGCGTATACATGTACGGTACTAAATCCCAAAGGCGAACTGGTCGGTCAGGTCGGCGACGGTAATCGGAAGGATATCCGTAATGCGGTTGAAGCTGCTCATGCTGCACATACTGCCAAACCAGGCTGGGCAATGCGTCATGGGCATAATCGTGCGCAGATCCTATATTTCATTGCCGAAAACCTGCATGCCCGCGCTGGCGAGTTTACTACTCGCCTGCGTGCAATGACGGGACAGACCGAAAAAGCTGCGCGTACTGAAGTTGAGAAATCCATTGATCGTTTATTCACTTACGCTGCTTGGGCTGATAAATATGGCGGTAAGGTACAGGAGACCACCTTGCGCGGGATCACGGTTGGTGTGAATGGTCCTGTTGGCGTGATCGGCATCGCCTGTCCGGATGAGCACCCGCTGCTGGGTTTCATCTCGCTGATGGCACCTGCGATCGCGCGCGGAAATACTGTGGTGATGCTGCCCAGCCAGAAATATCCGCTGAGTGCTACAGATTTCTATCAGGTTTTGGATACATCGGATGTGCCTGGTGGTGTGGTGAATATCGTGACTGGCGACCGTGACCATCTGACGAAAACCTTGATGAGCCACGATGATGTGGACGCACTCTGGTATTTTGGGAGTGCTGCTGGCAGCTATCATATCGAATATGAATCTGCGCATAATATGAAACAAACTTGGGCGAATTACGGGCAAGCTCGTGATTGGATGGACGATGAGCAGAGTGCCGGGCACGATTTCCTGCACCATGCGACACAGGTCAAGAATATTTGGGTGCCGACAGGTATGTGAAAGAGCTAAACAGGATCAATTGCTCCTTCTGTTTGTAGATATGTGAGTAACCAAGACCTGAAATTGAAGATTTCTAAACAAAAAGGTCGAGAGAATTTCTTTCGGCCTTTTTTATTGACAAATCATATTTACAAATTGCTCTAACGCTGCTTTGATGAAAAAACTAAAACTGGTAGAATTATAGAAAAGAGACATTATTTATCCTTTATTTTTTTGGAGATAGTTATGCAAATCGAGTACGACAAAAAAGAACAAGTTGCGCTTTACGAGAAATTTGATGCGTTGCAAAAGAAATTGGTCCCTCTTTGGGAGCAAATAGGCCGTTCTGATCCAGGGGGTTCTTTTATTGAAGATGAAAATACGATGGTTGTGTTGCCATCTCTAACTGTGGATCTGGAATTCGATTTTGCAGCCCAGCAGGCCTATGAAGAGCGCATGTTATTTATGCTCTTTTTGCTGCGCCAACCCCATGTGCGTATTATTTATTTGACATCCGCTCCAATTCAGCAAGAAATTATTGACTATTACCTGGATATTTTGCCGAGTGTAACCATCACCAATGCCCGCAAACGACTTATTCAGATATCGCCTCATGATCTCTCTAATCGCCCATTGGTGACAAAACTACTCGAGCGGCCAAAATTGATGGAAGAAATTCGCAATGCGATTCCTAATCTGGAGATGGCACACCTGGTCCCATTCCTGACAACTGATCTCGAGCGTGATTTTGCGGTTCAACTTGGTATCCCCATGTATGCCGCTAATCCACGTTTCTTTGCCTTCGGAACAAAAAGCGGATGTCGACAGATCTTTGCCGAAGAAGGTGTCCAGCATCCACAAGGTGCAGAAAACATCTTTTCAAAAGATGACCTGGTGCAAGCCCTCTCTGAAATGCGGGCGCAGAAACCAGAGGTGGAAAAAGTGATTGTTAAACATAATGATGGTGTTTCTGGCTATGGCAACGCCACCTTGGATTTGGCTGATCTCCCTGCACCAAAATCTGCAGATGAGAAGACTGCTCTGGCTGAACGTCTAAAAGAATTGCAATTCGAGCTAGCCGATGTCAATTATGATTGGTATATAGAGGAACTTGAGAGCAAGGGAGGCATCGTCGAAGAATTGATCGATGGTGATATCATTTTCAGCCCGAGTGTGCAGTTGCGCATCTCGCCTTTAGGAGATGTTGAATTGCTTTCAACCCACGACCAAATTCTGGGAGGCCCCAGTGGACAGGTTTATATGGGCGCTCGATTTCCCGCAAATCCTGAGTATGGTCCCATGATCACACGGGAGGCAGAAAAGGTAGGGAAGCGTTTTGCCAAAGAAGGCGTTGTTGGTCGATTTGCCTTGGATTTTATTGTTCTTCGCTCTCGCTGGCGTTGGGAGCAATATGCCATTGAAGTGAATTTGCGTAAAGGTGGCACAACGCATCCATACCTGGTATTACATTTCTTAACGGGTGGCAAATTTGATGCAGATTTAGGTGTATACAAAACACTGCAAGGGCATCCAAAATACTATGTTGCAACAGATGCTTTGAAATCTGAAGCATTTAAGAAGTTGACACCTAAACAACTATTCGACCTTGTTAGTGCTCATCGCCTACATTTTGACCACACTCGTCATACGGGGATTGTGCTTCACATGATCAGTAGTGTTTCGACACTGGGCAAACTGGGATTAACAGCAATTGGAGATAGCCCGGAGCATGCGCAAGATATCTATCAAAAATTTGTCGATGTTTTAGAAAAGGCAGTGAGCTAAATATATGAAAACAATTCATAATTTTCGTGACTTTGGTGGATATAAAACCGAAAAAGGAAGTCGTCTAAAAGAGGGCTTACTATATCGTAGTGGAGGTCTTTCAAAAGCAACTGATGAAGATTTGAAAGAATTCTCTGCGTTGAAAATCAAGACAATCTGCGATTTGCGCTCGGAATATGAACGTAAAAAGGAACCGGACCGCTTCCCTAATAGTGAGCCCGTTACTTTCTTTAACATCCCCATGCGCCCGATAGTTGATTATCATGGACGTTCTTTAAAACGCTTGTTTTCTTTGATGTTTGGCGAAGAACGTAGACGAGACTATATCGCGGAATCTTATTCTGCTTATCGTGAGTATGCGACCGGATATTTACCTCAACTAAAAGCCTTATTCCTACGCATTTCAAATCCCGATAATTTACCTCTCCTTATCCATTGCTCGGCAGGGAAAGATAGAACAGGTGTTGTTGCCGGTATGATCCAGCAAATATTAGGCGTTGCACCTGCTGTGGTGATGAATGATTATCTTGAGACCAATAATAATCTGGGCGAATATACAACAGAGATAGCAAAGCGCCTTCAGAAGCTGGCTTATTTTGGTGTGCCTTGGAGAATGTATATGCCTCTTTTTGAAGCACGTACAGATTATTTGAACGCTGCTTTTTCACAAATAAAAGATGAGTTTGGCGCTTTCGATGAATGGGTACGGCGAGGTTTAGATTTTTCTAAAAAGGAAATAGATGCACTAGCTGAGAGCTTGTTAGCATAAAAAATAGACAAGTACCAAGAATCAAAAAAGCCGCTGAAAAGCGGCTTTTTTGCAGTGCAAGAAAGCAGACCTGTTCCGAACCACTTTCACCCTCAAGATAATGCTTATGAGGGTTATAAGCTATAGAAATTTACCAGCTTTATAGATAAACCATGTAGATTTCTTCTCAACTTTACTGCAAAAATATTTATCAAACTCAGCGTCGAGCATCTTTCTCGCCCTAACATGGGTTTATTTAAACCATAGTCTTAAAGGTGCAGCCGTTGAGACCGCATCACCAGTGCGATATTTAGATTTGCTATTCTGTAGATTCCATGGGATGAGTTTACTATGCAGGGGTAAAAAGAGAAAAGGCACTCTAAGCTATCCATAATTCTACATTTCTTCTGCATATTTTCTGCACATATCTCCTTTATCTTTACTTTATAACAAAAAACAAAAGGAGATATTCTTCATGAATTCGAAAACAAGAAATTGGTTGATTGCAGGTGTTGTTATTCTAGCGGGTTTTTTTACTGCTCGATATATTAATTCGGGTACAAGGGGAACAGATATAAGTGCCGAGACAAGTGTTGGTAATGAAACGCTGGTTGTTTCGCTGGAACATGCCGAAGTTGTTGAGGCATCTGGCACATTAGAAGCACACCCCTTTGCCAGCCTGAGTTGGAAAACGGCTGGTGTAGTGGAATCTGTCAATATCCAGACTGGTGATTTTGTGAACGCAGGGGATATTTTATTGTCTTTGCAACCCCAAAGCACATCTTCGAGCATTGTTTCTGCACAGGCTGAATTGGTAAACGCTCAAAAGGACTTAGAAGATTTATTAGAGACCTCTGACACCAAATTGGCTCATGCTGTGATTGAGTTGAGGGAAGCTCAGGAAGTACAGGAGAAAGCAGCTAAATATGTGCGTTATCTGGAGAATGAAGACAAGATACCGCAAACATCAACAACCTCGGTTCTCGTATCCACACGAAATGGTTATCAATATGAATACAAGACGAAAAGCTTCAAAGGTCCTGCCCCTGAGGAGTGGATTATTGAAGCAGATAATGACCTTGCTCTGAGAACAGCCGAATTAGAAGAAGCACAGCTTGCGTACGATCGTCTCAAAGACGGTCCTAATGCACAGGATGTACTTGCCGCTCAGGCCAGAGTGGACGCTGCTCAAACAACAGTTAATTCACTTTATGTCATCGCACCCTTTGATGGGCAAGTGCTATGGGTTGAGAATGTTGAAGGTGATTTGATCAACACGAACAACATAGTAGTACATATTGCAGATATGGATCACCTCTTTGTGGATGCACAGGTAGATGAATCGGATGTAATAAGGGTTCAGGTGGGCAACCAAGTTCAGGTCACGCTCGAAGCGGAATCTTCTATCCCGCTCACAGGCGAGGTTGTGTCCGTCAATCCCGTAGGTGAAGAAATTGCTGGGCTGGTCAAGTATTCGGTGCGAATTTCATTGGATCCGATTGTAGAAGAGATTGTTTTACTTCTTGGTGCAACAGCAGATGTGATAATCGAAGTAGGAGCCGAAACGGCAGAGTTGGGTGTGCCGATTGAGTTAATCCAGAATGATAGTGAAGGTGAATATGTTTGGGTTGTTCAAAGTGATGGCAGTACAGAACGCGTGAATATCAGCAGCGGTGATATTGTGGACGATTTTGTGATTGCTTACGGCGATATTAGCGAAGGTGATATTTTGCAAGGCGTAGAACGAGAGAATACCACCAGCAGACCAGGTCCCTTTGGGAGTAAATAAGATGATCGTAACGAAGAATTTGATGAAGGTCTATCAGATGGGCGATACAGAAGTACGCGCATTAGATGGCGTAAGTCTCACGATTGATAAAGGCGAATTGATATCCATCATGGGACCCTCCGGTTCAGGGAAAAGCACCCTAATGAATATCATTGGCTGTCTTGATACGCCAACTGATGGTGATTATTTGCTGGACGATGAAAAAGTGGCGACAATGGGTGAGGATGAGCTTGCTACGGTTCGTGGCAAGAAGATTGGCTTTGTTTTTCAGCAATTCAACCTTCTGCCTCGTACCAGTGCCCTCGATAATGTGATGCTTCCCTTGTTGTATCAAGGTTTGAGTAGTAAGGAACGAAGTGACCGTGCCGCTCGCGCTCTTGGACGTGTAGGATTAGGCGATCGCATGGACCATCATCCGAATGAACTTTCGGGCGGGCAACAACAGCGTGTGGCAATTGCACGGTCTTTGGTAAATGACCCTGCTATTTTGCTTGCGGATGAGCCAACAGGCGCGCTGGATAGCAAGACAGGCGCGGATATTATGCGCCTTTTTGATAGCCTGCATAAAGAAAGCGGGCAAACCATTATTTTGGTGACGCATGACAGATTTCTTGCTGAACATGCAAAGCGTATTATCCGTCTCTCTGATGGAAAAATCTCATCAGATGAAATTAATAAAAAAACAATCAAGCCGGGAACATTACGCCCAGAGTATTAGGAGTTTATGATGTTGTTTTCTGAAAATTTTATGATTGCCTTGCGTGCAATACTGGCAAATAAAATGCGATCTGCACTAACCATGCTGGGAATTATCATCGGCGTTGCCGCAGTGGTAGCATTGCTTGGTATAGGCGAGGGCGCAACAGCCAGCATTACAGATGATGTGGCTTCGATGGGTGTATGTCCTCAAAGCTTTCGGACAGTTTCTAATGGAGACTTTTAGCCTCGTTGGTTGGATTATACACCTATCCTTTGTAGGTGCTGCTGGCGACGTAAAGCCAGAGTTTGTTCTTTGATCTTGTT
>Ga0257125_1001433_pt1 | contig 24337 bp, 20 predicted proteins | sample SI106_200metaG_FD_190183 | JGI IMG/M metagenome (GOLD analysis project Ga0257125, IMG submission 190183) | Marine microbial communities from Saanich Inlet, British Columbia, Canada - SI106_200 | ecosystem: Environmental > Aquatic > Marine > Inlet | place: Canada: British Columbia | collected... | reverse complement strand
GTCGTTCATTTGACCTATAATAGTGTCTGACCGCAAACCTGAAAATTTTTTAAATCTTAAGCTCCTCTTTGAACAAATTATAAGCTGTGCATTAAACTTTGCGGTCCTAAGACCTTTTGTGGTTCCATAACAGAAAATGTATGGAGACTTTCATGAAGACAAGAATAGAAACAGATACCATGGGTGAGATTCATGTCCCTTATGATAAGTACTGGGGTGCACAGACACAAAGATCTTTAGAGAATTTTAAAATCGGAAGCCACAAGATGCCCCTTGAGATAATCCGGGCCTTTGGGATATTGAAAAAAGCGGCTGCCCTTGTGAATTATGACATAGGCGTTCTGTCCGGGGAAAAAAAAGATATCATTGAAAAGATCTGTGATGAAATTATTGCCGGCACCCTTGATGATCATTTTCCCCTGAAGGTCTGGCAGACCGGGTCGGGTACACAGTCCAACATGAATGTAAACGAAGTCATTGCCAACAGGGCGCATGTGTTGCTGGGCAACGAACTGGGCAAGTCAAAGCGTCTTATTCATCCCAATGATGATGTCAATAAATCTCAATCGTCAAATGATACCTTTCCAACAGCTATGAATATGGCGGCCACCAGCATTATAACAGATCATACCATTCCCTGCCTGGAGGCATTGAAAACATCTTTGGAAAAGAAAACCCGTGACTGGAAAAAGATTGTAAAAATTGGCCGTACACACTTGATGGATGCCATCCCGCTGACACTGGGACAGGAATTTTCAGGATATACATCCATGCTGGATTATGGCATTAAAGCATTAAAACTGACGTTGCCACATTTGCGCGAGCTGGCAATGGGGGGTACTGCGGTGGGAACAGGCCTGAACTCACCCCAAGGATTCGACAAAAAAGTGGCCCTTGCCATCGCTGACCTGACAGGGGTTCCATTTGTGACAGCACCCAATAAATTCGAATCCTTAGCCACCCATGATGCCATTGTTGCCACCCACGGGGCAATGAAAACTTTGGCAGTCAGTCTTATGAAAATTGCCAATGATATCCGACTACTTGGCTCGGGACCCCGGTGCGGCATAGGAGAACTTTTGCTGCCGGAAAATGAACCCGGGTCCTCCATCATGCCGGGAAAAGTTAACCCCACACAGATAGAAGCGTTGACTATGGTGTGTGCCCAGGTCATGGGCAATGATGTTACCATTAATATTGGCGGTTCAAACGGACATTTTGAGCTCAATGTATTTAAGCCGGTTATTATTTACAATTTTTTGGAGTCAGCACGGCTTTTGGGAGATGTAGCAGTGTCATTTGCAAATAATTGCGTGGAAGGCATAGAACCCAATTGTGAAAATATTGAAAAATATCTGCAACAATCGCTCATGCTGGTGACGGCATTAAATCCCCATATTGGTTATGATCAGGCAGCCAGAATTGCAAAAAAAGCCCATATAGAGAACAAGACCTTAAAGCAGGCAGCCCTTGAAATGAAACTTGTGTCAGAAGAACAATTTGATCAATGGGTGGATCCCACAAAAATGATCGGAAATCATTAAAAAAAGAGTTTTCAAAAAAAATAGGGAGCAAATGCCATGGAACATCATGTGACAATATTTAAACCATATCCTTTTAAGGTGGGACAAAAGATAACTATTGATGGATCAAGAAGATCCGGCGACTGGGAAGTAGTGAATTTAAGTGACACCAAAGTTACCCTTCGATGCCCGATTTCAAAAAAAGAACTGAACTGGGACAGATTTTGTTATTTTGTTGAAGATAAAAATATGAAATGGCCAAATGACTGAGAGACCGGCGGCTGAGACAAATATAAAGGATAAAAAAAAGAATGAAAGTCATACTCATAATGGCTGTTACAGCAGACGGGATGATTGCAAGAAATTCCATGGAATTAATAGACTGGACTGGAAAAGGGGACAAGAAATATTTTGTCCATTTAACCCGGGAAGCAGGAGTCATTATCATGGGCTCCAAAACATTTGACACCATTGGGAAAGTATTGCCGGAACGAAAAAATATTGTCATGACACGGGATAAAACAACAAGGGATAAAAAAAGGACAAGCCGGAACAAGGATTTAATATTTACCAGTCAAACACCTGAAGAGATTTTAAATGACCTTAATACCCAGGGTTTTGAATCTGTAGCACTCATTGGCGGGTCGGTTGTAAACACACTTTTCATGAAAAAAAATCTCATAGACGAAGTTCATGTCACGATTGTACCCAGACTTTTTGGTAAAGGGCTTTCATTATTTAACCAAAGCCTGGACAAGAGATTGGAATTGATGGATATGGAAAAAATTGATCAAAACTATGTTTTATTGAAATACAGAGTAAAAAATTAATTTGTAACTACTCAGCTCTTATGTTTGGAACCGCCCTGTCTGATGGATATTTTTGTTCGATGCTAAACGCTTAACCTCCTGCAAATATCCATCAGACAGGGCTTTGAGATAAAGTCTTTTAACGGGCTAAACAATTACATTAATTTTTTGTAAAAAGGAAGACCATGCTGGACAAAGATGCAAGACAAGAAATCATCGCACTGATAAATCGTGAAGTTATTCCGGCTCTTGGCTGCACTGAGCCTGTGGCAGTTGCACTGGCAACAGCCAAATCAAGGGAAGCCCTTGGAATGGTGCCGGAAAAAATAGAGGTCTTTGTCAGCAGCAATATCTGTAAGAACGGCATGGGAGTGGGTATTCCCGGCACGGGTATGGTTGGCCTGCCTATTGCTGCAGCTCTGGGAGCTGTGTGTGGAAATTCAAAGGACGGGCTTGAGGTTCTCAAGCATGTGAATGATAAAAACCTTAAAACCGCTCGTTGGATGGTGGATGAAAAACAGGTTGAGATCAAGATTAAAGATGGGACCGATAAATTATACATTGAAAGCATATGTATGGCTAAAGACCAGACCTGCCGAACCATCATTTCCCATCGTCATACCAATATTATTTATGTTGAAAAAAATGGAAAGGCTATTTTTCAGGGACTTGAAACACCTTCTGTCACGGAAAAAGCCAATACAAAAATCAATCTTTGTGTTGCAAAGGTTTATGAATTTGCAAGTCAGGCGCCCCTTGATGAACTTGAGTTTATCATGGAAGGTGTCAAACTCAATAAAGCTATTTCAAAAGAAGGCATGACAGGAAAATATGGCCTTAAAACAGGAATAACAATAAAGACAAATATTACGAGAAAATTTATTGCCGATGATCTGGCATCCCATGCCATGTCGCTTACTGCTGCTGCATCCGATGCCAGGATGGACGGGTGTGATTTGCCGGTTATGAGTAATTCAGGCAGTGGCAATCAGGGGATCACCACTATTCTTCCTGTGGTTGCAGTGGCGCAAAAGACAGGCGCTTCTGAGGAAAAATTAATCCGGGCACTTATACTCAGTAATTTGATGGCCATTTACATTAAGCAGTACATCGGTCAGCTAACTGCATTGTGCGGCATCCTGACCGCTTCTACAGGCGCTGCCTGTGGGGTCTGCTACCTTTTGGGCGGTGATCTGTCTCAGATCGGCGGCACCATAAAAAATATGGCTGCCAGCATCACTGGTATGATATGTGATGGAGCCAAACAGGGATGTGCTCTTAAAGTATCAGCTGGTGTCAGTTCAGCTGTCTATTGTGCTTTGCTGGCCATTGATGGCAGTTATGCCACCCAAACAGATGGGATTATTGATGAGGATGTGGATCAGACTGTTAAAAATATTGGCGAACTTGCCACCAAGGGCATGCTTGAAACCGACCGCCATATAATTAACACCATGATTTCAAAATAATAATTTTTAAAAGTTTATAAACTTTTGATTTATAAATTTTAAAGGGGTTAAAAAATGTTCAGTACAGATTTTTTACTAACATCACTTGTCGTGGTTCTGATACCTGGAACAGGAGTGATCTATACGGTGTCAACAGGCCTTTTCCTTGGCTGGCGGGCAAGTATAGCTGCAGCATTCGGCTGTACAACCGGCATTATCCCGCATCTTACGGCAAGCATACTGGGTTTGTCTGCCATCCTTCATTTGAGTGCTGTTGCCTTCCAATGTGTCAAATTTGCCGGAGCCGCCTATTTACTTTATCTTGCCTGGTCAATGTGGCGTGATACAGGTGCCATGAAATTTAATACGCCTTCCTCAAAGAATGGCCTTTGGCAAATCACCATGAAAGGGTTTTTAATCAATATCCTCAATCCTAAACTGTCGATATTTTTTCTGGCTTTTCTGCCATTGTTTGTCAATCCAAACACAATATCTCCAATGTTTGATATGTTACTTCTGAGCATCGTGTTCATGGGTATGACCTTAATTGTTTTTATTTTGTATGGTGTTTTGGCCAATTCAGTTCGCAGACACGTCATTAACTCACCAAGGGTTATTGTTTGGCTGCAACGATCATTTGCTGCAACATTTGCACTTCTTGGTGTTAAACTTGCCATGACGGATCAATAGGTGGACCAATAGACGGACCAATAGCTGATTTGATACTATTTACAGACGGGAGTGTGAATCCCAAGACAAAGATTGGATATGGGGCATATCTGGCAGTAAGCCAACAAGGGAATTGCCTGGATTCGTTGAAAACAAAAGTAAAACTGAAACGATTTGAGCAGACCTCTTCAACAAAATTGGAATTGCAGACATTTTTATGGGCAATAGATGATATTCAGGCACAGGGGCAAAAAGTCATCGTATACACGGATTCTCAAAATATCATAGGTTTGCAACAAAGACGTGACCGGTTTGAGAGAAATGATTATCAATCAAAGAAGAATAAACAAATCAGAAATTATAAATTGTATCAAGAGTTTTATAGGGTCATTGATCAATTGGACTGCGAATTTGTTAAAGTGCGTGGTCATAAGGTGTCCAATCAAAAAAATGAGATAGATAGAATTTTTACACTTGTGGACAGGGCTTCCAGAAACGCGCTTAGGTCAGGTAATTTATGAACTTTGGTTTAAAACAAATGAATTTGTCCGATGATTAAATCATTTAAGCAATGATGAACCCAAATGAATAAAAATTTTGAAGAAATTAAAAAAAGGTATTATAATCCAAAAGGGTAAACGTTTATGAAAGATACAAAAAAGAAAAAAAATATTATGGTCAGATTTATGGAATGGGTTATAAAAGGTAATAAAAAGGCTGCACAAAAAGCAAGCCTTTGCCAGTCCTGAATCAATAAAAAATAACCTGCCGGTGGGGCAGATTGGATAATTAAAAAGAAGAGTGATATATGAGTGAAAATATAAAAGGCTTATTACAAAAAATTAATTTTATTGAAACGGATATGGAGTTGCATAAACAGATCCTTGTCTCCATACCATCAGAAGATAAATCGGAAATAAAGAATATTATTTCTAAGATTGCAGACCAGAAAAATCAGATCCATGCGTTAAGACAAGAAATTAAGAAAATAGATGAAGATGAATATAACAAGATCATTGCCATTGAAAAGGCGGCTCAGGTCTTTCGGCAAATCGCAAGGGATAAAAAATTTGTTCAGGTGAATACCTTAAATGAGTCAGGGGTCTGCTTTATCACATTTAATGATGGAACAAGGCTTGACTGTCTGGTTACAGCAAAAGAAGAAAACGGGAACTGGACGGTCCTTACTTTAGATGGAGAAACCAAAGAATATCCCAGGGGAATTATTAAATGAGGAAAGAAAATGTTGAAATATAAAACAACAAGGCTTAAATTATTTTTGATGTTGTCAGCAATTGTTGCCATTGCTTTTGCTGAAATCTGTTTTGCATCATCCAAAGAAACAATTCATATCGATCAATTTATTTCTCCTGAAATCTGTAGCGGGTGTCATGGTGAAATTTTTGAACAATGGGAAAACTCAATGCACTGCCTGGCCCATAAAGATCCTGTTTATTTTCGGGTGTCCCAATTTCTTCGAAAAGGTCTGATAAATGAAGGAGAAATAAAAGAGGCTGAATCCTGTGTAAAATGTCATACGCCAGTGGGACACCTCACCGGGTTCCCTGAAAAGATTTCAGACGATTTGTCTAAGACACCTGAAATAGCCACATTTGGTATCCAGTGCGATTACTGCCATTCTGTTACAAGCGTAAAACAGATGTATAATAATGGTCTTGTACTGAAGCCGGGTAATGGTGAAGACGATCCGGGAATAAAGTACGGCCCTTTTGATGATGCAGCACCTGATTTTCATGAAGCACAGTTTTCTGATCTGCATACCCGGTCACAAATTTGCGGAACCTGTCATGATGTAAAGCATGTGGCGTTTGGAACTGATATCGAAACCACTTATACTGAATGGAAAAACAGCCCCTATAATTCAAAAGACCCTGAAAAAAGGATTGAATGCCAGGGTTGCCACATGTACCAGCGACCGGGCATCCCTTCCACAGGCTCCACTCCAAGACCTAAAAATCCGGGTTCTGCAACAGATTACAGTGATGAAAGACCCCATATTTTTACTCATTATTTTGTGGGAGGCAATTCATCGGTTCCAGGCATTTTTGATGGACAGGACAAGACTCAGATGGCAGTTGAACGGCTTCAAAATGCTGCAAGCCTAAAGGTTGATACATCCTTGATCCAGCAAAAAAAGTTGAATATTATGGTGACCAATATCGGTGCCGGACATTCGATTCCCACAGGGGTGGGTGATCTTCGACAGGTATGGCTTGAAATTACCATCCAAGATAAAACCGGCAGCATAAGCTTTCAGGCAGGCGTCTTAAATGAAAGGCATGAGCTGCCCGAAGATGCCATGATTTTCAGGACTGTTTTTGGAGATGAAAAAGGAAACGAAGTCATTAATATTGCAAAGGCCAAAAAGGTTCTCAAAGATAACAGAATAAAGGCAAAACAGACCATTACCCAAAACATAGATCTGCCTTTTGTACCCCAGAAAGATGATACGATAAGGGTCCGTCTTTTATACCGGGGCATGCCCCAGAAAATTTTAAACCTGATTCCGGGAAAACCGTTTGAACCCTTACCAGTGGTAGAGATGGCCAAAGTATTGAAACAAATTTAAAACGGCCAGAAGCTGTTGTCATTCCATATGTTTTCAATCAAGGATGCTTCAAGGGCCATCAGTTTTTTTAAATGGGTTTTTTCCCAAACTGAAAGCCAGTGGTACATTTTTTTTTCTTCGGGATCCACGGCTTCTTTTTCCCTTTCAGTATATAGTTTAATGGCTTTTTGTTCAAAACTTATGGCTGCTGTAATTGCCGTGGCTTCAAAGCCGGCGGCATTGATTTTGCCTTTTAGGCTTTCATCAAGAATATCCGGAGCAGTTACGGCCCCTCCATCATTTTCAAAACCGCCTGCCATGAATTTGCCATCTTTCATTAAGGCTTTAAACTGTTTTTCCAGAATATTCATGTGTTCTTGTTCATCATTGGCAAGGTCTTTAAAAAAGTCTTTGACAGCTTCATCTTTTGCATGATCCATTGCCTTTTCGTAAAGGCTTTTGCCTTTTCTTTCTATGAGAAATGCATTTTTTAAAATGGTTAATGTGTTTGATTTGTCCATGTATATTCTCCTGTTTCAGGTTGAAGGGTAAAGGCAGTAAAAATAAGATACCATGATGTTATAGGAAATATCAAGACGACATAAGACCTTTCTCTGGACGAACTGCTCGGCCTGGATGGTGATGAGGCGTTTGCTATTTACATCGCTTCTGTTGGGAAAATCAAAAAATGTTCATCCAAGGCAAATTGACCTGAACTAGTTGCGGTGTTGACAATTACAATCATTGTAGCAGATCAGAGCAAAATATTGTTTACATGCGTTGGCCTTGGAGAATCGATTGTAATTATAGGCTATTTTATGTAAGATGAAGAAGATTTTCTTTCTGAAAAATAACAGAATGCGAGTTAGAAAAAGGTAACCACAATAGCGATTATTGTGTGAAAAGGATAGATCTATGAAGATTAATAATGTGAGATATATTATTTTTTCAGTCTTTGTTTTACTTTTAATCTGTACAGCCGGTTTTTTCTATGTCGGACAGTATGAATCTCGCCACCAGGCCGAGCACAGACAAGAGCTAACACAAACGGCTGCCGAAGTCGCAGCCATGATAGAAAGTCAGTTGTCGCGATCTCTTTCAGCCACACTGGCTTTATCTTCGTTGCTTCACCATTATGGATTTATAAAAGATTTTGATGTTTTGGCTTCTGATATGATTAAAAATTATGGGGGCATCAGCAGTTTGCAGCTTGCCCCAAAAGGGATTGTCTCGAAAATTTATCCTTTGGCTGGTAATGAAAAGGCAATCGGTCATGATCTGCTTAAAGATCCGGCGCGACGCAATGAAGCTTTAAAGACTATTGAATCGAAAAAACTTACCCTTGCAGGGCCTTTTGAGTTGACACAGGGAGGTTTTGCAGTCATTGGCCGTCTACCGGTTTTTTTGACCACAGACAATCGTACGGAAGAATTCTGGGGATTCACGATTGTGCTCATACGGCTAAATGATCTTTTAAATGCCGCCCACATTGATAATCTCAATGAAAAGGGATATGTTTATGCGCTTTCAAAGCTTGACCCAAATACAGGGGAAAAGAAGATATTTGAAGGGTTAAAAGATTTTGCCCAGGGATCAACAATCGACTATGAGTTTAACGTGCCCAATGGAAAATGGACCTTACATTTATCCCTTAAGGGAGGCGGGCAATCATCTGTCTGGCTTCCTATCCTGTATTTGATGATTACCCTTTTGGGGTGTATGGTTTCAACTTTTTTGTTTCTTGTTTTGGCAAAGGCAAAAAACCTGCGAATCAAAACCAAAGAACTACTTAAGGTTAACCAGGTGTTAAATGAGAATGAAGAAAGATTTCGTGCCATCACTCGGACAGCCCAGGATGGAATCATTATCATAGATAATAACGCTAATATTGTTTTTTGGAATGAGGCTGCGGGCAAAATGTTTGAGTATGAAGAAAAAGAAATTATGGGCAAGGCAATCGACATAGTGGTTCCAAAACGATATAAAAAAGCCCATAAAAAAGGATTTGAACGCACAAAAGCTACAGGAGAACACTGTGTGATCGGTAACACTGTTGAATTGGCCGGTTTAAAAAAAAGCGGCAACGAATTTCCTCTGGAAATGTCTCTTTCAGAGTGGAAGACAGCGGAAAGTGTTTTTTATACAGGCATTCTGCGTGATATTTCTGATAGAAAAATAATTGAGAAACAACGGGACAATTCGATTTCAGATCTTCAAAAGGCATTGTCAGAAGTAAAGACATTGCAGGGTTTTTTACCCATTTGTTCCCATTGCAAAAGCATCCGTGACGACAAAGGGTCCTGGACTCAAATCGAGGAATATATTCACAAACATTCTGATGCAGAATTCAGCCATGGCATCTGCCAAAAATGTGCTGAAAAATATTATCCTGACTTGGATCTTTATGATGAATGATTGAAGACAGCAATAATAACTTAGATAAGAATCATAACCATACGGTTTTAAAAAAAATATTAAAATAATACAGAGTCGGATTGTATATGCCGATAGACTGTTTATCATTCAAGCATGTGCAATTAACCATCATTTCCATACCACAAAAGGTGTTAAAAATTGTAGAAAAATTTATTTAGTTTTATCATTTGTTGATAGTATCATTAGAGCAAACCTTTCATAAGCAAGTTTTAAAATTGCAAAACAATCAAATTTCTTATACGCTTCAGCATTTGACCCGATAAATTAAGAAAGATAAATTAAGAAAGATAAATGACAATATTTGAAGTTATTATAATAGCCGTGGGGCTTGCCATGGATGCTTCAGCTGTTTGCCTTGCCGCCGCTGCCGCAGGATTTGCAAAGGATGCCCGGGCCAAATTTCGTCTGTCTTTTCATTTTGGATTATTCCAGTTTTTAATGCCCGTTCTAGGCTGGCTTTTGGGTATCAGTTTTGTATCCTATTTTAAAGCCTTTGACCATTGGATTGCTTTTTTTCTTCTATTATTTGTCGGTATCCGAATGATTTGGGAAGGCATGGATAAATCACCTGAGATACAAAAAAAAGATCCTTCCAAAGGCATGACAATGGTTATGCTCAGTGTGGCAACAAGTATTGATGCCCTGGCAGTGGGCTTAAGCCTTGCCATGCTGGATGTGAATATCTTATATCCCAGTGTCATGATCGGTGTTATTACTGCAGGCATGTCCCTTCTGGCCATTAAGATCGGAACAAAACTGGGTACACTGTTTGGAAAGAGAATGGAAATTTTCGGGGGACTTGTACTGATCCTGATTGGTTCCAGGATACTTTTTTCCCATTTGATTTTATGAAAGTAAAAATTAAAAGGTTCTATTGATGCTGCATTCTGATCTTCCGATTCTTAACGACAAAGAGGGCGGTTACATACCAAAAGGCCTGCCAAGAGTGATTGATGCCCATGTTCATGTCTTTCCGGGAAAAATATTTTCATCCATCTGGTCCTGGTTTGATCAACATGCCTGGAAAATCAGATACCAGATGGACACATCAAGTCTCATCCAATATCTTTTAGGTCATGGAGTCTCTCATATTGTGGCATTACAATATGCCCATAAACCGGGCATATCACAAATGCTAAATTCATACATGCTAAAAAAGTGTAATGAATTTAAAGGGGAAATAACAGGAATGGCTACTGTGTTCCCGGGAGAACAGGGTGCTGATGGGATTTTAATGAATGCCTTTGCCAATGGATTAAAAGGGGTAAAGCTTCATGCCCATGTCCAGTGTTTTGACATGAACAGCCATAATATGGATATTATCTATGATGTTTGTGAAAAAAAAGGCAAACCCATTGTCATACATGCGGGACGAGAACCCAAAAGCGAAAAATATGCCTGCGATCCATATGAAATATGTAAAGTTTCCAAGATTGAAGCTGTGCTTAAAAATTTTCCAAAACTTAATATCTGTGTCCCACATCTTGGGTTTGATGAAACAAAGCAATACAAAGATCTTATTGAGAAATATGATACCCTGTGGTTGGATACGGCCATGGTAATAACCGACTATTTTCCCATGGACAACAAAATAGGACTTGAACACTACAGGGCTGACCGGGTTATGTATGGTTCTGATTTTCCCAATATTCCCTATGCCTGGGACCGGGAACTTAAGGGGTTGAATCAATCTTCATTAACATTTGAAAATCTTGAACAGATTTTATATAAAAATGCTAAAATATTTTTTGATATTATATAGATCTTATTGCGTAAAATCACGCAACATTTTTTATTGTGGCACTGCGTAATTTTAGCTATCTCTGAAAACCGTTTGAGAGTAGGTTGCTAAAGATCAAATTGATACATTTCCAAATAACTTATTGATGCGGTTCACATAATCAAAGTTCTTACATGGTTTTGACAAATGATCAATATAGGAATCATTTTGTTTTAATTCTTTTATGGATTCTAAAAATTCTATGTTTCCTGAGACAAACAGTATTGGAACAGTTCTGTTTGTTTTTCTGATATGATGATATACATCCATCCCGTTAATCTTTCCTGGAAGAATATAATCCAAACATATAAAATCATATTCATTTTTGTCAAACAAATTCATGGCAATCTGTCCGCTATTCGCGATATCAACTTTATGCCTACAGGGTTCTTGCGTCAAAATCTTATATTGTATATCTGAGAGAGCTGTCTCATCTTCAACAAGAAGAATATATTTTTCAACAGATGTTATTTCTTCTCGGATTTTTGTTTTTTCTTCACTTGTTAATTCATTTTTAATAACTGGCAGGAGGATTGTGATCTTAGTTCCTGAGCCAATTTTTGACTCAAGTGAAATTGCGCCTTTGTGGAGATCAATATATTTTTTCACGTTGGACATCCCATAACCGGTACCCTTTATTGTCCTTTCATATGATCCTGTTACATCTTTATTCCCCTTTAGTGTGAAAGAGGGTTCAAAAATATCTTTCAAATGCTCTTTGGGGATTCCACACCCATTATCCTCAATTTCAAAATAGATATTGTCTTCACTATAATAGGTTCGTATAATTATTTTAGGATATTCAACTCTGCTTGTGGCATGGATTGAGTTTTGTATAAGATTTACAAGAGTATGTTCGATCATTCCGGGATCTGCAAGCAAATCTGGCACGCCTGGTTTATCTTCTTTTATCAGTTCAGTTCCTTCCATATCTTTTTTCAGCAGATCTATGACAAGATCAATTTTTTTATTAATTTTGAAAAATTCCTGTTTGGGTTCCTGATCTTTGGCAAATGCAACAAGATTTTTTGTTAAGTTTTTCCCCCGGATCGTTTGATCAAATATTAACTCAAGTGTTTTTTTTGTTTTGGCATCGTTACAATCAAAAAGAGCGAGTTCAGCATTGCCCATAATAATACCTAAAACATTATTAAAATCATGGGCCATTTTTCCTGCCACCTGCCCAATCAATGACAATTTTTCATGTTCAGATAAAATTTTCTGAACCTTTATTTTTTCTTTTTCAGACTGTTTTATTTCTGTGAGGTCTATTGTCTGAACTATGACGTTGGAAACCATTTTATTGCTATCCAACACGGGTGTGAGAACGGATTTTAAAATTTTACGGGTGGCATTTCTTACATAAACATGGTCAACTGCTCCAAAATCATAATCTACCACAAAGCTGGCGGGGGTGCCTTTTTTAAAGACGTCTTTGACAACCGGTATAAGACCTTTCTTTTCCAAGACAGAATCTTGGAATAGATTATACTTTCCGATCACCTCCTCCTCGGTTGCACCAAAAAACTTAAGACAGGCAGAATTTGCCCTGACTGCTGTCCCTTTTTCATCTGAAATCCACAGGCTCAGGGCTGAAGTCTCTATAATTTGATCTAAAAACTTGGTTTTTTCTTTTAGCGCCTTTTCCGCCTGCTTACGTTCGGTGATCACAATTGCCGAAGGGATTAGAAACACCACCTGTCCCGTATTGTCCCTCAATGGTTGGATAAAAAAATCAAGGCTGATAAATTGGTTTTCGGCTGTGCGTACCTCTATATCAAAACGGCTGGAATGACCTTGCGAAGAGTGTTTGATAGCAGCGCGTAATTTTTGCTTGGCTTCTTCCGAATACGAAAACCAGAAAGTCTCCTCCACTGGTTTACCTATTACGTTCGATCTTTTCAGGCCAGAAGCCATCAGCGCTGATTGATTCGCCTCAAGAACCTTTCCGTCAAGGTCCAGCAAACCTACGAATATCTCAGGGGCAAGGCCGTCAATTAAGCTTCGTAGCCTCTGTTCACTCTTTATGATCTTATCGTGAGCAAGCTTTTGTTCGGTGATTAACTCGGAAAAAAGGATTATACCCCCAATTTCATCACTACTTTTATACCAGGGTTTGATCTTCCAACGCACCCAATCCATACTTCCATCAGCATATTGAAAGGGGTCTTCATCGGCTCCTTCCGTGGCGCCTGCCAGGCACCTTTGGTACACTTCTTTCCATCGTTCGGAAATCTTTGGGAAAACATCATAATGAGATCGACCGTTTAGATCCTGCAACTTCAGATGGTAATCATTGAGGTAACGCCCGTTCGTCATAATGTACTTCATATCTTGATCTAAAATGGCAACAGCAGCGGGAGCATGCTCGACAAACTGATGAATCCATTCCCTATTGTTACTACGTTTCTTTTGTGCTTGCTGTTTGTGGTTACTCAAATAGCTACCTCTACTCGATTTGCTGTTAAGGATACAAGAAATTAGTTTTATATTTTTTCGAAGAGTTATTAAAAATTATGTTATATTTAAAATGAATATAATGCAAATAAAATGTAGCTTTGACAGCAATTTATGCGCCCGTTCGACAGGAGTTTTACATACCGTCAAAGGCTTTGAGTTGTTTTAAAGAAAAACTGGAAAATCGATTAAATGTCGGTTATATTACCAAAACAATCGAGATTCTTTCAAGGACGATTCAATAAAATAAAGGATTGGATTATAGGGTGTACCAATGAAAATAATTGATAGTATAAGCCTGGAAATGAATTTAAAAAATTCACAGGTTTTGGCGGTATCGCAATTGCTGGAAAAGGGCGCAACCATCCCTTTTATTGCTCGGTATCGAAAAGAGAAGACAGGGTCTCTTGATGAAGTCGCCATTGGAGCCATTCGAGACAAAATAGAACAATTGAATGCATTAAATCTTAGAAAAGAGGCAATACTTAAGTCTTTAAAAGAACGAGAACTTTTAACACAAACCTTGTTGACAGACATACAAAATGCCGATTCAATGATTGATCTTGAAGATTTTTATGAAAAATATCGACCAAAGAAAACAACCCGGGCACAAATGGCAAAGGAAAAAGGCCTGGAACCTTTTGCTATATTTCTTTTGAATCAATCAGACCATGATCCTTTGGTTGAAGCTGAAAAATATATTTCATTGGAAAAAAAGGTTGAATCTGTTGAAGATGCCCTATCCGGTACCAGGGATATTGTTGCAGAAATAATTAATGAAGATGTTGAGATCAGAGCCCATGTCAGACATTTGTTTTTAAATACGGCCCAAATCAGATCCAGGGTCAAAAAAGGCAAACAAGAGGACGGCATAAAATTCAAGGATTACTTTGACTGGTCGGAGAAAGCATGCATGGCACCTTCTCACAGGATTCTGGCAATGCTAAGGGGACAAAAAGAGTCTACCCTTTCAGTAAATGTTCTGCCCGAAGAAATCACAGCCTTGTCCCTGATTGAAAGCCGGTATATAAAAAATCAATCCAGATCAGCACTGCAAGTCTTAACTGCCATAAAAGACAGCTATAAAAGACTTTTATCCAAATCCATTGAAAAAGAAACTATTCATCAATTAAAATCATTGGCAGATGATACTGCCATAGGTATTTTTGCAGGCAATTTAAAGGAGCTTTTGCTGTCTGCCCCTTTGGGTCAGAAAAGAATCCTTGCTATAGATCCCGGGTTTAGAACAGGATGTAAGGTGGTCTGTCTTGATGCACAGGGGCAGCTTTTGAACCACGATTTGATCTTTCCCCATTTCAACACTGATGAAAAAGCAAAAAAAATCATATTAAATTTAGTAAAAACATACCATATGGAAGCCATTGCAATTGGTAATGGAACAGCAGGAAGAGAGACCGAAGCCTTTGTAAAGGGACTTGATTTGGATAAAAATATTCATATCGTCATGGTGGATGAAAGCGGGGCTTCCATTTATTCTGCATCAAAAGTTGCCAGAGAAGAATTTCCTGATCACGATATCACTGTAAGAGGTGCTGTTTCCATTGGCAGGAGGCTTTTGGACCCATTGGCCGAGCTTGTCAAGCTGGATCCAAAATCAATTGGTGTCGGCCAGTATCAGCATGATGTGGATCAAAAATTATTGAGAAAATCCCTGGACGATGTGGTGGAATCATGTGTGAACAAGGTCGGGGTTGAGGCCAACACAGCCAGCAGGGAATTGCTTTCTCAGGTATCGGGCATAAATGATACAATTGCCGCCAATATGGTCCGGTTTCGTAATGAAAACGGTCCCTTCAGATCAAAAAAAGATTTTTTAAAGGTACCAAGACTTGGGCCAAAGGCATTTGAGCAGGCCGCAGGTTTTTTAAGAATTCATAATTCCAACTTTCCTTTGGATAGAAGTGGTATCCATCCTGAATCCTATCCCGTTGTTGAAAAAATGGCAAGAAATGCAGGCTTTGACATTAAAGATCTTATGGGAAATGCACTTGAGATTAAAAGGATTAGCCTGGGCTCCTATGTTACAGATACGATTGGTATGCCGACACTTAAAGATATCGTAAAAGAATTGGCAAACCCTGGCCGAGATCCCAGAAAAGAATTTCAGGCATTTTCCTTTGACGATACCATCCATGAAATTAAAGATCTTGTACCCGGGATGAAAGTGCCGGGCATAGTGACAAATGTTACAGCATTTGGTGCTTTTGTAGATATTGGTGTCCACCAGGACGGTCTTGTTCATATCAGTCAGATGGCAGATCGTTTTGTAAAAGACCCCAATGAGATTGTAACCGTCCGGCAGACGATTATTGTAACCATTCTGGAAGTGGATATGAAAAGAAAAAGGATCTCTCTTTCCATGAAGGAAAAGTAAGGGACATCTTGAAAAAAATGATCAAGCCATTACAATTAGAAAAGATAAAATCAGTTAGGTTCAAAACCAGTTAAATTTAAAACCAGTTAAATTTAAAATTGGTGAGATTGAAAGTTAGTAATACCAAAACTAAACTATTTTTCTAAAAAAGGAGATATCAAATGGCCACAACTAAATTAGCAGGGAACCCGGTTCAGCTTGCAGGAGAATTTCCAGGTAAACAAAACAGTGTAAAAAACTTTATTGCAGTGAAACAGGATCTATCTGAATTTTCCCTGGAGGATTTTTCCGGGAAACGAAAAGTTTTAAATATTTTCCCCAGTATTGATACAGATGTTTGCGCAATATCTGTGAGAACCTTTAATAAAAAAGCATCAGAACTTGAAAATACTTCAGTGATATGCCTTTCTTTTGACCTGCCCTTTGCCCTGAAACGCTTCTGCGGTGCAGAAGGGATAGAAAATGTGCAAACGGGTTCACTATTTCGCAACCTGGATTTTGCAAAGGATTATGGTCTTTTGATTGAAGATGGACCATTAATGGGTTTGACTGCAAGAGCAGTTATTGTCCTGGATGAAAACAACATTGTTTTACATTCTGAGCTGGTTGATGACATTACCCATGAACCCGATTATGAGACAGCTCTTTCAGCCTTGTAAACAAGACAATTCTTTTTATTAATTTTGGCGATATTAGAGTCTGAGTTAATCAAAAGTCTTTTGTGCAGACAAACTTTGATCTTGACTATGGATAACGGCGGCAGTAATAAAAACAATAGGTTTTTATATCTTAAAAGTATAGTGTTCCGCGATCATACAATATTTTAACTTTTAATTATAATATTTGGAGAGATACCATGAAACGTTTATTCAAGTGGCTTTTAATTATCGGCGGTGCCTTTTTAGTCCTGATTATTGCCGCTGTCATTATCATTCCCCAATTTGTTGATATTAACAAGTATAAACCGGTGATAGAACAAAAAGTTGCAGAGGCAACAGGTCGATCTTTTACACTGGGTGACGAAATGGATCTGTCTGTTTTCCCCTGGGTGGGTGTAAAGTTGACTGACCTTCATCTGGGAAACCCGGATGGATACAAACAAAAAGACATGGTATCTGTTCAGAATTTTGAGGTCAGACTCAAGGTGATGCCTCTTTTGTCAAAGAAAATTGAAATTAAAACCTTTGTTCTGGATGGCCCTGTAATTTACCTGGAAAAATTAAAAAGCGGCAAAGCCAATTGGGAAGGATTAGGTAAAACCCGGTCAAAGAAGACAGATAAAAAAATTAAAGAACCATCATCAACAAAGGGATTACCCATTGAGGGTTTGGAGGTGGGCAAGTTTTCCATTACAAATGGGCAAATGATATATGTGGATCAAGGAGCAAATGTTAAAAAGCAGATATCAGACCTGAATTTGACTTTAGATAATATCAGTCTTGAAAATCCAGTGGGAATTTCATTTGCAGCCATGATAGACGGAAAACCGGTTTCCCTTGAGGGAACTGCCGGTCCAATAGGCAAGGAGCCTGGTAAAGGCATTGTTGCAATTGATTTCGTTTTAAAAGTTTTGGAAGAACTTGAGATAAAATTAAAGGGGAATATTATAGATGCTTTGGCCGGTCAGAATTTTGACCTTGAACTTGCCATCTCTTCTTTTTCACCCAGAAAACTTTTTGCAGCGCTTAATCAAAGTTTCCCTGTTCAGACAAAAGATCCAAAAGCATTGAGCGCCCTGTCATTAAAAACAAGTTTAAAAGGGAACCCAACAAGTTTATCCCTGTCCAAAGGAGAGGTTAAGCTGGATGATTCAACAATACTATTTTCAGCTATGGCCAAAGAATTTTTAAAACCCAACCTGAAGTTTGATTTAAAATTGGATGAGATTGATCTTGACCGGTATCTGCCCGAAGCTCCGGCAAAGGCAGAGACACCAAAGGCGTCCCCAAAGGTGGCGGGCAATAAATCTTCAAAAAAAATAGATTATGGTCCTTTAAGAAAACTGGTTCTGGATGGAAAGGTTAAGGTAGACAAATTAAAGGCCCATGAAGCAATAGTTGAAAAGGTTGATATACATATCCTTGCAAAAAAAGGCATTATCACCATTGATCCTTTGGGATTAAATTTATACCAGGGAAGTGTTGCATCAAAATTTGTGGTCAATGTTCAAAAAAATACCCCCAGAACAAAAGTGACTTTGGATGCCAAGGGTATTCAGGTAGGACCCTTGATGAAAGATACCCTTGAAAAAGAATTGATTGATGGAACTTTGCAAAGCAAGTTAGGACTATCAATGACAGGTGAAACGCCTGATATGATCAGGAAGACACTGACAGGACAAGGAGAGGTTCTGTTTACTGATGGTGCGATTATAGGTTTTGATCTTGCCGGTATGGTGCGAAATGTGGGAGGCAAGTTAGGATTAGGGGAAAAGGTAAAAGAAAAACCGAGAACTGATTTCGCAGAATTAAAAATTCCCTTCACTGCAAAGAATGGCCTTATCAACATTGACGGAACCAGTATGCTTTCTCCTTTGGTGAGAGTGATTGCAAAAGGAAATGTCAATCTTGTAAAAGAACTGCTTGATTTAAGGGTGGAGCCCAAATTTGTTGCCACTCTGAAAGGCCAGGGGGATTCAAAACAAAGATCGGGTTTGATGGTACCTGTTCTGATTACTGGCGCATTTACATCTCCTAAAATCCGTCCTGACCTTGCAGGCATGATTGGCGGGCAGGGTCTTCCAAGTGCTGAAGGGTTAAAGCAGGTATTGGGTACAAAAGCAGGTTCGACAGAAAAAATTGAATCTGTTACAAAAGATGTAAAAAAGACGCTTAAGGGCCTGCTACCTGGTTTTACTAAATAAATAGTGTGGGGTCAGGCCTGCATAGTTGCATTTATTGAAAAATAAACGCAACTATGCAGGCCTGACCCCTGGAATGAAATAATGGAGGGGGAAAATGAAGAATTTAAATATTAAATTTTTAGGGACGATACAGATTGTCACAATTGTCTTACTCATATTATCAGCACAGGTTTTTGCAGGGAATTCCTGGCTAAACAAAGGGAGCGACCTTTTAAAATCAATTGGGGGAGGGCAAAAAGTAGGCGCTCTGTCCACTGAAGAAATTGGTGCCGGGCTAAAAGAAGCTCTCAGGGTTGGGTCGGATAATGTTGTGAAACAATTGGGGACAACAGATGGGTTTAACACGGATTCAAACATCCATATCCCCTTGCCGGGAAGCCTTAATAAAGTAAAATCCATGTTAAGTAAGGTGGGCCTGTCTTCTTTGTTTGAAGATCTTGAATTAAAACTGAACAGGGCGGCAGAGGTTGCAACACCAAAGGCAAAGCAATTATTTTCAAACGCCATTAAAAGTTTGACAATGGAGGATGTGAAAGGGATCTATAACGGACCGGATGATGCGGCAACACAGTATTTTAAAGGAAAGATGTCACCGGATCTTTCCAATGAAATGAGACCTGTGATTGAAGAGAGTCTGTCCCAGGTCGGTGCGGTAAGATCCTATGACAATATGATGAAACAATACAAAAGCATTCCTTTTGTTCCGGATGTAAAAGCAGATCTTACAGATCATGTGGTTGAAAAGGGAATGGACGGTATCTTTTATTATATGGCAAAGGAAGAGGCGGCTATAAGGCAAAATCCGGTTAAGAGAACCACTGAGCTTTTAAAAAAAGTTTTTACTAAATAGTGCAATTTTTGTGGGGTCATAATCATCATTCGTGGGGTCAGGCTTGTATAGTTGCGTTTATTTTTCAATAAACGCAACTATACAAGCCTGACCCCACCGCGATGCGCAACTATGCAAGCCTGACCCCACCTACGATGGAGGTAATTTATGGATGTAACTTTTTATGGCGCAGCAGGCGAAGTGACAGGATCAATGCATCTTCTTGATACTGGTAAAGATCAAATCCTCTTTGATTGCGGTATGTTCCAGGGCAGGCGAAAAGAAAGTAAAGAAAAAAATAAAATCTTTCCCATTGACCAAAGCAAGATTACAAATATGATTCTATCCCATGCCCATATTGATCATTCAGGTCGTATTCCTGTTTTAACCGCCAATGGTTTTTCAGGCCGCATTATTACAACCCGGCCAACAGCGGATGCCCTGGATTATATGTTGATGGACAGCGGGCATATTCAGGAATCAGATGCACAATACCTGAATTATAAGTCACTCAGATCCTTTTTGCGCCAATTGGAACAAAACAATGTAAAGCAGGAGATTTCTAATAAACAAAGAAATAGTATCAAAAAAATGTTGAAAAAGAATGCTTATGAACTCAACGTTGATGTTATTCATAAGCTTCAAAAACAGTATGAACTAGATATTGTTACTCCTCTTTATACCATGAATGAGGCAAGACAATCTCTTGGCTTTATTGATGGATATCCCTTTAACTTTCCTGTGACCATTGGTGAAAATACCACGGTAAAGTTCTATGTAGCAGGTCATATCCTTGGATCAGCTTTTTCAGTTGTGACAATTAAAAGGGATGATAAAATCTTTAAGATTCTGTATACGGGTGATGTGGGAAGGTTTGGCAAACCAATATTAAAAGATCCAACCCTGACCTTTGACGAAGAAGACAGGGACATTGATCTGTTTATTACGGAAAGTACCTATGGCGATAGAGAGCATGAGCCGGTTGAAGACCTGGGATCGAGATTGAAAAAAGTTTTGAATGATACATTTGAAAGAGGGGGGTCTGTGATTATTCCTTCCTTTGCTTTTGGCAGAACTCAGGAGCTGATTTATATTCTTCATGAGCTTTATGATAAAAAAGAGGTGCCAAGACATCCAATATATGTTGACAGCCCTTTGGCATCCAATCTTACCAAAGTGTTTGGTGAGCACCCGGAAACCTATGACAAGGAAACACATCAAACATTTCTTGAAAAGGGAAAAAATCCATTTCAGTTTGATAAAATTAAGTTTGTTCAAACAGTGGAAGAATCCATGCGGTTGACCCAGGACAGCTCTTCCTCACATGTGGTGATATCAGCTTCCGGAATGTGTGAGGCAGGAAGGATACTGCACCATCTTAGATATAGGGTTCATGATTCGAAAAATACCATTCTGCTGGTGGGATATATGGCCGAAAATACATTGGGCAGGCGGATTCAGGATCTGGGTGCCCAAAGCCTTGACTCAGGGGAAAATGGAGAAGTGCCTGAAATAAAGATATTGGGAAAAACCTATCCTCTGCATGCAAAAGTTGAAAAAATAGGCGGATTCAGTGCCCATGCAGACAAGCATGAACTTGAAAAAATTATAAGTAAATCAAATCTTCGAATAAAGAAAATCGGTATTGTACATGGAGAAGAGTCTCAAAGCGCTGCCTTTGCAAAGCATCTTAAGCAAAAAGGCTATGAAACAATTATCCCTAAGCCCGGAGACAAGATAAGCTTATAAATTATTTTTTACCATTGCTTTTTTTTTTATTATGATGGTATGAACGATGTTCAGGGATTAGGTTAAAAGGGCCAGGTTAATTTTTATTCAAATGGAGGCAGGTTGGAGTTTAAAAAATATCAACTATATCCAAGAGTGTACGATGATCTGAAAAAAAGATCTACCATTGGTATCGTTTTTTACCTGACAACTGCCTGTATTGTTCTGTTCACGGACAACTATTATCTCCGCCATCCTGAATTTTCCAATCCTTTTTTATTTTCACTTTCAGGGATTTGCCTGTTAAGGTTATTTCATCTGTACTTTGCACAATGGCTACAGCCAAAATTTGAAAAATTCAATAATCATATTTTCATCTTCAGCATTGCAGTTACAGCACTAATCTGGGGGATCGGGTTTGCAAAATTTATGATCCAGGATGGAGAGCTAAGCGCAACTCTTTTAATGACGATGTGTACCATTGGCCTTTGTGCTGGAGGTGCAGTGGCATTTGTCCCGGATTTAAAATTGTCCATTTTCTTTAGTTTTTTCATGCTGGTGCCGGCCATGGGGATAATGATTTTTTATCAAATGAATATGCCCCTGGTGATTTCTCTGGGCATTTTTTTTGTTTACCTTTGTTTTATAGCTCAAAGGGGGAACAGTGAATATTGGGATGCCCTTGAAAATGAATATCTGCTGGAAGAAAAATCAATAGCCCTTGAAAAGATAAGTCGGATCGATGACCTGACAAAGATTTACAACAGGCGATATTTTGATGAGGCTCTTTCTTTTGAATGGAGCCGTTCTGTCAGGCTGCATACCCCTATATCTATTATTATGTTTGATATTGATGATTTTAAACGAATCAATGATCAGTATGGTCATCTGGCAGGGGATCAATATCTAACTGCCACAGCAAATATGATTAAAAAGGTTTTTAAACGTGAGACAGATATCGTAGCCCGTTATGGTGGTGATGAATTCATTTGTCTCATACCCAACACACCTCTGGAAAATGTCTGTATGATGGCTGAAACAGTTCGGTTAGAGATAGAGGCATTCCATTTGGAATTTGAAGGTCAAACCATTCAGGCCAGTATCAGCTCCGGAGCTGCAATCTGTGTTCCCGGTCCAAAGGAAAATTCCAACTCCTTGATTTCAAAAGCAGATAAAGCTCTTTATAATTCCAAAACAAACGGTCGGAATAAAGTGACAGGAAATAGCTGATTTCGTATTTTTTCTTTGCAAGCATCCATATAGAATGAACTATCAAACACTATTTACCAAAAGGACACGAAGAATATAATTGGACACAAATAATTTGTCTGACAAAATAGTATGGTCAACATGCAATGTAAACTGCGGTAGCAGGTGTCCTGTAAGACTGCATGTGAAAAATGGCATAGTTGTAAGGGTAGAGAGCGATCATACCAAGGAAGATGCCTTAGGAACCCAGCAGATTCGGGCATGTCTTCGAGGCAGAGGACTCAGGAAGTGGATCTATTCTCCTGAAAGGCTCTTATACCCTATGAAGCGGATCGGCAAAAGGGGTGAAGGTAAATTTGCGCGCATCTCCTGGAGTGCAGCCTTTGATTTAATCGCTTCCAAGCTCAAATATATAATTGATAAATACGGCAATGAAGCGATTTATCGCAACTATGGGACAGGGAATCTGGGAGGCGTTGTCTCTCACTACAACCAGATTGAAAAGCTGATGAATGTTTTGGGTGGCAAACTCAATTATCATAATTCATACAGTACTGCACAAATTTTTCAAGCCATGACTTATCTTTATGGTAAAACCGACACTGGAAATTATATCAGCGATATTGTTAACAGCAAGCTGGTTGTGCTGTTTGGGAACAATGCAGCTGAAACCCGGATGAGCGGTGGTGGAATAGTAAGAGATCTGGTATTAGCCAAAAAACAGAGCAAGGCAAAAGTCATTGTAATAGATCCATTATATACAGACACTGCAGCAGGATTTGCCGATGAATGGATACCATTGAGACCCGGTACTGATGCAGCCCTGGCAGCTGGGATTGCCCACGTGCTGATCATGAACGATATGGTGGATATAGATTTTTTGAATCGCTATACCCTGGGATATGATAAATCAACCATGCCAAAAGACATCCCCAAAGGTAATAGTTATAAAGACTATATCCTGGGTTTTGGAGAGGACACAACACCAAAGACTCCTGAATGGGCCGCTGCCATCACTGGCATCCCTGCCAAACGGATAGTAAAGCTGGCTTATGAAATAGGTTCCATTAAGCCTGTATACATAGCCCAGGGGTGGGGGCCCCAGCGTCATGCCAATGGCGAACAGACAGCAAGAGCCATCTGCATGCTGCCGATTCTGACAGGAAATGTGGGTATAAAGGGTGGCAACAGCGGAGATCGTGAAGCCTCCTTTGGCATTGACTGGCCAACAATTGCTGTAGGTGAAAATCCTGTTAAGACATCTATACCCTGTTTTCTATGGACAAAGGCCATTGAAAATCCCACTGATTTTACAGCCTTGAACAGCGGACTTCAGGGTAAAAAGAAACTGGAAGTACCCATTAAATTTCTTTGGTGTTTTGCAAGCAATGCGCTCATTAATCAACATTCTGACATTAATCGTACCCACGCCATCCTCCAGGATGAATCCAAGTGTGAAATGATCGTTTTGATAGAGAATGTGATGTCCACAAGTGCAAAGTATGCCGATATCCTACTCCCTGGAACAAGCAGTTTTGAAGAACGGGATCTGGCCTATCAGGGGTATGCAGTAGAAATGGGTGCACTCATGATAAGGGAAAAGGCCATTGAACCCATGGGTG